>PVBE011690603.1_pt1 | contig 144606 bp, 141 predicted proteins | sample 1631181 | NCBI WGS metagenome assembly PVBE01 (sample SAMN08397723, study PRJNA350692) | Marine metagenome, whole genome shotgun sequencing project. | isolation source: water | place: Pacific Ocean | collected 2012-04
TCTTCGTCGATCGCCCGCCCGCCCGCGCGTAAGGTTTCGTTCGGATGGATCTTTCGATCAACGGCAAGCACGTCGATGTCGGCGATGCGCTTCGCGCGCATGTCGAAGAGATGCTGAACACCGCCGTCTCGAAGTACTTCGACCGCCCACTGGAAGGGACCGTCACGTTCTCGCGCGAAGGCGTCAATTTCCAGGTCGACATCTCGGTGCACGCGGCGCGCGGGGTGTCGATGCAGGTTTCGGCAATGGCCGCAGACGCTTACGCTGCCTTCGACGCTTCGTTGGCGAAAATCGCGAAGAGGTTGCGCCGCCACAAGCGCCGTCTGCGCGACCACCACAAGGGGAAGGCGCGCGCCGAGGGGCTCGTCGCCACGCACGATACCGATCCCGCGCCAGACGACGAGGGCCACGAACAACCCATCGCCGGCAAGCCCGTCGTGGTCGCCGAGCCGTCGGTCGGCAACTAGTCCTTACAACCAGGGTCGTGGATTCATGGAGATAGCGGACCTTCTGACGCCCGAAAGCGTCATCGCCCATCTAAAAGTCTCGAGCAAGAAGCAGGCCTTGCACGAGCTCGCGAAGCACGCGGCCGAACGCACCGGGTTTCACGAGAGGGCGATCTTCGATGTGCTCTTGGCGCGCGAGAAGCTGGGCACAACCGGCGTCGGAAACGGGATCGCCATTCCCCACGGCAAGCTCCCGGTCGTGGAACGACCTTTCGGCCTTTTCGCCCGTCTCGATCACCCCATCGACTTCGATTCCGTCGACGGCGTGCCGGTGGACCTGATCTTCCTTCTCCTCGCCTCCGAATCGGCCGGCGCCGACCACCTGAAGGCGCTGGCGCGGGTCTCGCGCCTGCTCCGCGATTACGGAACCTGCGAGAAACTGCGCGGAACCGACGGCGCCGAGGCGCTGTATGCGCTTCTGACCGAATCGACGTCGACGCGCGCGGCCTGACGGATTCGAGGCCGCGGGGCGGACGAACGCCGGTCCCAGCGCTTTATCCGTTTCGTCGGCTGGCGCGATTCCACGTGAGTGGATAACGATTTAGCCCCGATCCTGCCCACCCGCGATCGCCTGTGGCGATCCGCCGATCCGGTGAATCTTGTCACCCTGTTTGAAAGTGGGCGGATTCGAGCGCCTGATCGCAATCACGTCGCGATTTTGATCGACCGCGATCCGCGCTAACCGGGCGTCAGGATTAGGATTCGACGTCTATCGTCTTGGTGCGTTTGGAAGTGGCCTTTGCGCGCGCGGCGCGCGTCTCGATCTTGACGGTGCGCGTGGTCGGCTCGGGGACCCGGCGCTTGAGGTCAACGTGCAAGAGCCCGGATTCGAGGACCGCGCCGACCACCTCGATCCCGTCTGCGAGCACGAAGTTGCGCTGGAACTGACGCGACGCGATGCCTCGGTGCAGATAGACGCGGTCCGACTCGTCCTCGCGGCCGCGGCCGCTGACCGCAAGTTGGTTTTCTTCGATCGTGACGCCGAGGTCGTCCTCGGAGAAACCGGCGACGGCGAGAGTGATGCGCAGGCCGTGCTCGCCGGTTTGCTCGATGTTGTACGGCGGGTAGCCTTCGGCGGACGATTTCGAGACGCGGTCGAGGATGCGCTCGAAGTTGTCGAACCCCAGCAGCAAGGGGCTGTCGAAGATCGAAAGACGGGTCATGGTCCATCCCCCTCATGGTTAGACGAGCAGGGTCTTCGCGACCGTCGGGCTTTGGGCCCTGTCTCAGGCGCCCGCCCACTCGCGACCGGAAGGTGCCGGCGGCGATGCGCGACTATATCGGTCGCGGAAGGACCGTCGTCAAGGGTGCCGGCCGGATCGCCGGGTGCACCCCGAATGAGCGCGCGGCGTGGCGTTCCCGGTATCGATCGTGGTAGGTTGGCGGCGATCAGAACGGCCGGCCCGCTCATGCCGTTTCAAGCCAAGGCCATAATCTTCGTCACCGTTGCGATCGCGCTCCTGGTGGGCGCGTTCATGCTGGCCGATTGGGCGGCCGAGTATCTTTGGCTCGAGACGCTTGGCTACGCGAGCGTCTTCTGGTCCATCCGTTCGATGAAGCTCGGGTTCTTTCTGTTCGCGTTCATTCCCGTCTTTTTCTACGTCTGGTTCAACCTTCGGCTGGTCTCGCGGCGGCTCGATTTTCACCCTCTCATGGGAGCGCTTCTGAGCTTCTTTTCTCGCCGCGCGGCCCCCGGCGGCCCGTTCTCCGCCGTACGCGACGCGCGGGCGGCGCAGCCGGCCGGGGGCTTCACCGGCGATCTGCGCTACGTGCTGGCGGCACTTTCGGCCGTCGTCGCCTTCGTCTTCGGGGCCGTCCTTTACAATCACTGGGAACGGCTGCTTCTGTTGCGCTTTTCCCAGCGATTCGGAATCCCGGACCCCATCTTCGGCCACGACATCGGGTTCTACGTGTTCGTGGTCCCCTTCCTCGAACTGATCCAGAACGCCGTCCTCGCGGCCACCCTGATGGGAACCGCGGCGGTCGTCGCGACCTACGTGTATGCGGGGGTGATCCGGTTCCACTGGCGCGACGGGATCGAGGCGCCGGCCGACGCCCTTCGGCACGCGGCCGCGAACGTCGCGCTGTTCTTGATTGCGCTTGCCTGGGGCTTCCATCTCGACCGGTACGGTCTTCTTCTTTCGGAACGCGGCGCGGTCTTCGGCGCGGGCTACACCGACGTCGTCGTCATGCGTCCGGCGCTTTGGGTCATGGTGGGGGCGACGCTCGCGCTCGCGCTCGCGGTGCTCGTCCCGCCGGTGCTGCGAAAGCTCGGGATGTCGCTGGTCACCGTCGGCGGTTACGCCGTCATCTTCATCGTCGGCATGGTGGCGACGCCGTGGCTGGTCTAGGTCTTCAACGTGGAGCCCAACGAGCTCGAGCTCGAAGAGCGTTACTTGCGCCACAACATCCGCCTCACCCGCCGGGCGTTCGGGCTCGACCGGGTGGTGGAGCGCACCTACGACGTGACCGAGCGGCTTTCGCCGGCGGCGCTCGCGCGCAACCACGAAACCATCGACAACATCCGCCTTTGGGACTGGCGGCCCCTCAGCCAAACCTTCCGCCAACTCCAGCAGATCCGCACCTACTACGAATTCTACGACGTCGACGTCGACCGTTACCGCATCGGTGATGATTACCGTCAGGTCATGGTTTCCGCGCGCGAGCTTTCGGGGCAGCTTCCGGTCAAGGCCGAAACCTGGGTCAACCGGCATCTCCAGTACACGCACGGCTATGGCCTGACCATGAGCCTGGCCGCGAAGAAGACGGCCGAAGGCGCGCCGGTCCTCGTCATCCGGGACGTTCCGCCCACTAGCGACGACGGGCTCGTTGTCGACCAGCCGGCGATCTACTACGGCGAGAACATGCAAGGCTACCGGATCGTCAACACCGCGGTCAAAGAGTTCAACCACCCGCGCGGCGACGAGAACGTGTACGCCAGCTACGACGGCTCCGGCGGGGTCCGGTTGGATTCGCTTCTCAGGCGCGCGCTCTTCGCGTTCCACCAGTTCGACGTCCGCATCGCGCTCACCTCGTACATCACCGCAGACAGCCGGATCCAGTTCTGGCGCGGCGTCCAGGACCGGGTGCAGCGAATCGCGCCGTTCTTGACCCTCGACCGCGACCCCTATCTCGTCCTTTCCGACGGTCGGCTGTTCTGGATCCAGGACGCCTACACCGTCTCCAATACCTTCCCTTATTCCGAGCCCTACCGGGACCGCGTCAACTACATCCGCAATTCGGTCAAGGTGATCGTGGACGCCTATCTCGGCTCGGTCGCGTTCTACGTCGTGGATCCGGACGATCCGGTTCTGGGCGCCTATCGCGCCGCGCTGCCGGCGCTGTTCCGACCCTTGGAAGAGATGCCGGAAGGTCTGAAAAGGCACCTTCGCTACCCGCAGGACCTGTTCGAGGCGCAGGTGGAGAAATACCGCACCTACCACATGACGGTGCCGCAGGTGTTCTATAACGGAGAGGACATCTGGGAGGTGCCGCGCCAGATCCAGGGCTTCAAGCCCATGTCGATCAGGCCCATTCACGCGCTCGGCGACGAGTACGGCGTCCAGCAGCACATGTCGCCCTATTTCGTGCTCATGAGGTTGCTCGGCGAAGACCGCGTGCAGTTCCTCCTGATGACGCCGATGACGCCCGCGAATCGCGACAACATGATCGCCTGGATCGCAGCGCGCAGCGACTTCCCCGGATACGGCGAGCTGATCGCCTACAAGCTGCCCAAGGAGCGGCTGATTCTCGGCCCGATTCAGGTCCAGGCGATGATCGACCAGGACACCCGGATTTCGGAGCAGATCTCGCTCTGGGACCAGCGGGGCTCGCGGGTGATCCGCGGCCACCTCCTGGTCATCCCGATCGAGCAGTCCCTCCTCTACGTCAAGCCCGTCTACCTGATCGCCGAGGGAACCGAGATCCCGCAGCTGAAGAGAGTCATCGTGAGCGACGGGGACAGGATTGCCATGGAGCTGACCTTGGAGGAGGCGGTCGCGGCGGTCTTCAGCCGAACGCCCCCGCGACCGGGCTTGGCGGCGCCGTTGGAGGCGGGCGCTGAGGACCGGCGGCCTGCGACCCGCGAGGCGTTCAAGGCGGCGGAAGAGGCGCTCCGCGACGGGAATTGGGATGCATTCGGGCGCGCCATGCAGGCGTTGAAGCGCGTGCTTGAGGAATAGCGGCGGCGCGCGGTTGGCGAATTGTTTGCCCGAGCCGGTTCGTGATAGTGTCTGGCGCCGATTCGCCCGAATCGGCGGAACGAAACTCGGATCGGGGGCGAAGGAAGGGGAAACAACATGCCGAGGTGGCTTGTTTTGTTGCTGCGTTGGGGAGGGCCCGCGCTCGTCGTCGTGTTCGCGATCCCGCTCTTTGTCATCGGTCCCATGGGACCGCACATGGGCACACCCGGTGTCAACGTGGTGCCCGAGACCACCGATGCGCCGCTGTTGCTCTACTGGATCTTCGTCCTGATCGGCGCTGTCGCCGCGTTCGTCGGCTGGTTGGCCGCCGGCTCGCGCTCTGGCGCCGGCCGCTGATCGGCCGCTTTCGAGTGGCGATGGATCGGATCAGACCCGCGCACCGGCGCGCGCGGCAGCGCGCCTGCGTCGCATGAGCGCGACCGGCGAACGCCGCTGGGTCGGCACCGGCACCCGTTGGGAGGAGATCGCCGGCTACGCGCGCGCGGTGCGGATCGGCGAGCGGATATTGGTCTCGGGCACCACTGCCACAGGACCGGACGGCGTCGTCGGCGCGGGCGACGCGGCTGCCCAGGCCCGGTTCATCCTCGGGCGGATCGAAAAGGCCATTAACGATCTTGGCGGGCGGATGACGGACGTGGTTCGCACACGCGTCTACGTGAGCGACATCGCCCACTGGGAAGCGGTGGCCCGGGTCCACGGCGAGACCTTCGCCCCGATCCGCCCCGCCAATACGCTGGTGGAAGCGAAGCTGGCGGCGCCCGAGCACCTCGTGGAGATCGAAGCCGAAGCGGTCGTCGGCTCCGGCGATGCGCTTCAGCCTTAGGCTCAACAACGACCTCGCGCCGGCCGAGTATGTGGCGCTGGCGCGCGCCGCCGAGGACGCCGGCTTCGACCAGATCTGGGTCAGCAACGACCTCTTTTTGCGCTCGGCGCCGGTGGTGCTCGCCACCATGGCGGTCTCGACCCGGCGCATCGAGGTTGGCTCGGGCATCCTCAACCCCTACACGATTAATGCGAGCGAGCTCGCCATGCTGGCCGCGACCATGGACGAGGTTTCGGGGAACCGCTTCAACCTCGGGCTCTCGGTCGGGGCCCCCGACTTCTTGAAATGGGTCGGCATCCGCCCGGCCCGACCGCTCGCGGTGATGCGCGAGACCATCGGCGCGGTCAGGACGCTCTTGCGGGGCGAGCGCGCGCCCGTCAAGGGCGGGTTCCTGGAGTGGGCCGAGGAGGCGTATTTGCGGTTCGCGCCGCCGCGCTCGACCCCGGTCTATCTGGGGGCCATGGGGCCGCGGATGCTGGCGCTCGCGGGCGAGCTCGCCGACGGCGTGCTTCCTCTTCTCTTCCCGCCCGAGCACTACTTCGCCGCCCGCCCCCTGATCGCCGAAGGCGAGGCGAAGCGGGGCGCCGCCTTGGGGCCCCTGGACGTCGCCGCCTGCATCTGGGTCTCGCTCGCCGACGACCGGGCGGCCGCGCGCCGCGCGCTCGCCGAGAAGATCGCCTACTACGGGCGCGCCTTCAGCCCGCTGATCCTCGGCCGGCTGGGGCTGGCGGCGGCCGATTTCGACGCGATCGAGCGCGCGATCATGACCGAGCGCGACACGGAAAAGGCCTGCCGGCTGGTGGAGGCGGACGAGCGCATGATGCGCATCGGCGTCGTGGGCGAGGCGGCGGAGGTCGTCGCCCGGCTGGAGCCCCTGGTCGCGGCCGGGGCCCGGCACCTGAGCTTCGGCCCGCCCTTGGGCCCGGACCCGCTTCAAGCGGTGCGCCTTCTCGGGCGCGACGTGGTGCCACATTTTCGTTGAGGGACGGCGCGATGCGGGCCGCGATTGGGAAGGGCGCAAATGACGCCCGAGCCGGGCCGGTCGATGTCGAAGAAATCCCGCCTAAGGGATTGAAAATATTGGTGGAGCCGTGGGGGATCGAACCCCAGACCTCTACAATGCCATTGTAGCGCTCTCCCAGCTGAGCTACGGCCCCATCCGGCGTATCATAGCCCGGAAATTATCGGCCCGAAACGGCAGCGCGCAAGGAAAAAGGCACCGCCGCGGGCGCTCCAGGGACATCGCGGGACGTCAGGGGCGGTCCGAATCGCCCTCGAGTTCCGCGTCCGCGTCGTCCTTCTCGTCGCCGTCCGCGTCCGCGTCGTCCTTCTCGTCGCCATCCGCGTCCGCGTCGTCCTTCTCGTCGCCAACCGCGTGGTCGCCCACGGGAACCTCTTCCCCTTCGTCGAGCGCTCCCGTTTCCGCTTCCTCGATCGCCGGCGTGGCGCCGGCCTCGCGCCGGCCTCGCGTCTCGGTTTTGAAGATCGGCCCGGGGTCCGGACGGTGTCGCACTTGGGGCAGGTCGCCGGGCTACGGTTCATGTCATAGAACCGCGCACCGCAGTTGTCACAGATGAGTTTGGTTCCCCACTGCGGTTTCTTTACCACCACTTAGCCTCCAAATCGCCGGCGCGGTCTCGAACGCGGTGAGCCAAGTGCCACGATCCACCGCCGGTGTCAAAACGAAAAATTAGGCCGCCCAGGCGGGACGGCGCGAACCTTGGCTCCCTATCGCCCGCCATCGGGACGTGATAGAGACGCCGCGTCGAATAAGGCCAGAGAGAGGCGGGGCGCCATGGCGCTGGTCTCGCGACGAAGCGACGGGATCGCGGGCGAGGTGCGCGTTCCCGGAGACAAGTCGATTTCGCACCGGGCGTTGATGATCGCCACCCAGTCCGTGGGCGAGACCCGGATCGCAGGCCTTCTCGAGGGCGCCGACGTAATGGCGAGTGCGGTAGCCTTGCGAAGCCTAGGCGCCGACGTGTCACGCCAGCCGGACGGCGTCTGGCGCGTGCTGGGACGCGGTGTCGGTGGCCTCGCCGAGCCGGACGCGGTTCTCGATCTGGGCAACGCCGGCACCGGCGCACGTTTGCTGATGGGGCTTCTCTCGACGCACCCGTTCGCGAGCTTTCTCACCGGGGACGAATCGCTCTGCCGCAGGCCCATGGAGCGGGTGATGGCGCCGCTGCGCCCGATGGGGGCGGCGTTTACCGCGCGCACGGGCGGGCGCCTTCCGATCGCAGTCGTAGGCGCCCAGGACCCGATTCCGGGATCGTACGAGATGCCGGTGGCGTCGGCCCAGGTGAAGTCGGCGGTGCTGCTGGCGGGGCTCAACGCGCCCGGTGTGACCAGTGTCTTTGAGAGCCGCTCCACCCGCGACCACACCGAAACGCTGCTCCGGCATTTCGGCGCCGAGGTTTGGTCGGAGGCGGCTTCCAATCGCGTCGGGTGCTGGATTTCGGTCCGCGGCCAGCCGGAGCTGAGCCCGGCCCCTATCACCGTTCCCGGCGATTTCTCTTCGGCCACCTTTCCGCTCGTGGCGGCGTTGATCGCGCCGGGCTCGGAGCTCGGGCTCGCCGGTGTTGGGGTCAATCCGCTGCGCACGGGTCTTCTCGAGACGCTTCGCGAAATGGGCGCGGACGTCGTGATCGAGAACCGGCGTATCGACGCCGGCGAGCCGGTCGCCGATCTTCGTGTGCGGGGCGGGCCGCTTCGGGGCGTCGATGTGCCGGCCGAGCGCGTCGCCGCCATGATCGACGAGTTTCCCGCTTTCGCCGTCGCCGCGGCTTGCGCCGAGGGCGTCAGCCGCATGCGCGACGTGGGCGAACTCAGGGTCAAGGAAAGCGATCGCTTGCAGGCGATCGCCGAGGGCTTGCGCGCCTGCGGTGTTGTTGTGGCGGAAAGCGACGATGCGCTCGTGATCCACGGCGCGGGCCGTCCGCCCGCCGGCGGCGCTACCGTGAAGGCGCGCATGGATCACCGGATCGCGATGGCGTTTCTCGTTTTGGGATGTGCGAGCGAAACCCCGGTCGCCATCGACGACGCCGATCCCATCCACACCAGCTTTCCCGGGTTCGTGGACCTGATGAACGGAATCGGCGCCCGGATCGCGGAAGTGCCGGCTTGAGCGCGCCGGGTCCTGCGCCCTGGCCTAAGGTCATCGCCATCGACGGTCCCGCGGCTGCCGGCAAGGGCACGCTGGCGCGTCGGCTCGCCAACCATTTTGGCCTCGCGGTGCTCGATACAGGCGCGCTGTACCGCGCGGTTGCGCTTAGGATGCTACGCGCAGGGGCCCACCACGACGACGTCGCCGAGGCTGCGGCGACGGCGCGTGCGATCCGACCATCGGACCTCGCCGACCCCGAGCTTCGCTCCGAGGCGAGTGCGAATCTGGCCTCGCGGATCAGCGCCATCGGCGACGTGCGGGCCGCCCTTCTCGACTTTCAACGCGACTTCGCCCGAAACCCGCCGGCGGGCGCCAAGGGCGCCGTGCTCGACGGGCGCGACGTGGGCACCCGCGTTTGTCCGGACGCGGACGTCAAATTGTTTGTCACCGCCAGCGTCGAAGTGCGCGCCCGCCGCCGCCTTAATGAGTTGCGGGAGACCGGGCACGCCGCTATACATAGCCGCGTTCTGAAGGAAATGAAGGAGCGGGATGCGCGCGACCGAGGTCGCGAGCTCGCTCCGCTCGTGCCGGCCGACGACGCGATCGTGATCGACACCGGCGGTCTGAACGCGGATCAAGTCTTCGCTGCGGCGCTCGACGTGATCACTTCGCGGGACCGGGCCCGCTGGGGCTGAACCCTGGGAACCCGACGCGATCAGATCCCGGAGATCGCCGCCCCGACACGGTCCCCGGAGGCCGCGGCTGCAAAAGGGCGGTCGCGCCGATGCGGCACCACCACGCGGTTGGCCGCGCGCTGAAGCCGGTCGAACGAGACGAATGAGACGAGAGAGTCGAACAAGAAGACAGAGAGGATAGAGGACCGCAACACAATGACATCCGCAAACGCCGATACCGAGGCCGCCGCTTCGGGTTCCGGGGAAACGTCTCCCGTCGTCACCGAGGACTTCGCCGCCCTCTTGGCGGAATCCTTAAGCGAACACGAGGACTTCGAGGGCCGCGTGGTCAAAGGCACCGTCGTCAGCGTCGTCGACGGCATGGTGCTCGTCGACGTCGGCCTCAAGTCCGAGGGCCGCGTTTCCTTGAAGGAATTCTCGACGCCGGGCGAGGAGACCGAGGTCCACGAGGGCGACACGGTCGACGTCTTCGTCGAACGCTACGAGGACCGTGAGGGACTCGTGTCGCTGAGCCGTGACAAGGCGCGGCGCGAAGAGTCCTGGACGCTGCTGGAGAAGTCCTTCCAGGACAACGAGCGGGTCAGCGGCAGTATCTTCGGGCGCGTCAAGGGCGGCTTCATCGTCGATCTGTCTGGCGCCATGGCTTTTCTGCCCGGCAGCCAGGTGGACATTCGTCCGGTACGCGACATCCAGCCCCTCATGGGAACGCCGCAGGAGTTTCAGATCCTGAAGATGGATCGCTCGCGTGGCAACATCGTGGTCTCGCGCCGCGCCGTGCTCGAAGAAGCGCGGGCCGAGGCGCGCACGGAGCTGATAGCGAACCTCGCCGAGGGCCAGGTCCTCGACGGAATCGTCAAGAATATCACCGACTACGGTGCGTTCGTGGACCTGGGCGGCATCGACGGGCTTCTGCACGTCACCGACATCGCTTGGCAGCGGATCAACCATCCGTCCGAGGCTTTGCAGGTCGGACAGACCGTCAAGGTCCAGGTCGTGCGCTTCAACCCCGAAACCCAGCGCATCTCGCTCGGCATGAAGCAGCTCGAAGCGGACCCGTGGGGCGGTATCCGGGCCAAGTATCCGCCCGGCACCCGGTTCAAGGGCCGGGTCACCAACATTACCGACTACGGCGCATTCGTCGAATTGGAGCCCGGCGTCGAGGGCCTAGTGCATGTCTCGGAGATGAGTTGGACCAAGAAGAACGTCCAGCCGGGCATGATCGTCTCGACCAGCCAGGAAGTCGAGGTGATGGTGCTCGACACCGATCCCGATAAGCGCCGCATCAGCCTCGGCCTCAAGCAATGCTTGCCGAACCCGAGGGTGGATTTCCAAGAGAAGCATCCCGTCGGCTCGGAAGTCGAAGGCGAGGTCAAGAACATCACCGAATTCGGACTGTTCATCGGCCTGACCGGCGACATCGACGGCATGGTGCACCTTTCGGACCTTTCGTGGAGCCAGCGCGGCGAGGACGCGATCGCCCAGTACAAAAAAGGCGACGTCGTCAAGGCGAAGGTCCTCGACGTCGACGTGGAAAAGGAGCGCATCTCGCTCGGCATCAAGCAGTTCACCGACGACCCCTTCGAATCGGGGCTCGAGGCTCTGAAGAAGGGCGCCGTGGTGACTTGCACGGTGACGGCCGTCGTCGACGGCGGGATCGAGGTGACGGTCGGCAAGGGCATCAACGGCTTCGTTCGCAAGTCGGACCTGTCTCGCTACCGCGGCGAGCAGCGACCTGACCGATTCGCGGCCGGCGAAAAGGTCGATGCCAAGATCACCCAGGTCGACCGCAGCACGCGGCGGCTCGTGCTCTCGATCAAGGCGCGCGAAGTCCAGGAAGAGAAGAAGGCCATGGCCGATTACGGCTCGTCGGATTCCGGGGCCAGCCTTGGCGACATTCTGGGCGCTGCCATCCGCGAGAAACAGGACGCCGGCGAGCCCGACGACGTGAGCGACGAGACCGAGGCCACCGAGGCGACGGAAGCGAGCGCCCCCGAACCGAGCGCCCCCGAACCGAGCGCGAAGAAGACGACCCGAAAGAAGAAGGAGTCGAAGGACGCGGGCGCGGCCGCCGGCGCGGAAACGGCGCAAGAGGCCGGTGAACAAGAAGATGGCGGGACGCAGGAGAAACCGGCCAAGGTGGCGAAGCCCGTGAAAAAGGCCGAGAAGAAGGAGAAAACCCGGTCCAAGGCGGGCGCCGGAAGCAAGGCCGGGTCCAAGGCGAATGCCGCGACCGAGGCTCCGGCGGAGGATGCCGGAGGGGACGCCGCCGAGCCCGAGTCCTGATCCGCCCGGGTCGGCGAGACCTCCGGCCACCCTCGCCACGCGTTCGTGGGCCGGCTTGCCGGCGGCGCTTGCGAGGCCGGTGTTCCGGAGATTCCAGATGACGTTGGATGCCGACCAGGTTATCGACCGGCGCCGACTGAAGCGCGGCCTCGTGTTTTGGCGGGTGGCCGCCGTGGTCGCGATCGTCGCCGCGATCGTCGCGGTCGTGGGGCGCGGCGGTGTTCCTTTCGCCCGCGATTATGTCGCCCGCCTCGAGGTGAGCGGCTTCATCCTCGACGACCCCTGGCGCGAACGTGCGCTTGCCGATCTCGCCGGCGATTCGCGCGCGCGGGCGCTATTGGTGCGTATTGACTCCCCTGGCGGAACGATGGTGGGCGCCGAGACGCTGTTCGGGGCCTTGCGCCATGTGGCGGAGCGAATGCCCGTGGTCGCGATCATGGGAGAGTTATCGACTTCGGCCGCCTACTTCGTCACCCTCGGCGCCGACCACATCGTCGGTCGCGCCGGAACGTTGACCGGCTCGATCGGCGTCATCTTGCAGTCGGCCGACATCACCGGACTGCTCGACAAACTCGGCGTCAAGCCGGAGATCGTGAAGAGCCGGCCGTTGAAGGCGCAACCGAACCCCTTCGAGCCGTTTTCGCCCGAGGCCCGCGAAGTGACCCGGACCGTGATCCTGGATCTGCACGAACTCTTCGTTCAAACGGTGGCGGAGCGCCGAGCACTCGCGCCCGAACAGGTCGCCTTGCTCGCCGACGGACGGATCTTTTCCGGCCGTCAGGCGCAGGCCCACGGGTTGATCGACGTGCTCGGCGGCGAGGCCGAAGCGCGTGCCTGGTTGCACGAGGTCCACGACATCCCCGTGACGTTGCCGACCCAGGAAGTGAGCATCGGCGGCGAGACCCGTTTCCTCGATGGCATCGTCGAAGGTGTGTTTGGAAAAACACTGTTTTCTGAACGGCTTATGCTTGACGGCCTCGTTTCCCTTTGGCACCCTGACCTCTTGTAACCGGTCGATCGCGGCGCCGGCGCCCCGAGAAACGGGCAGGAGAGGGAATCGGCTCACATGACCAAGTCGGAATTGATCGCGCGTCTCGCCGAGGCCAATCCCCATCTGTACCAACGGGACGTGGAACGCATCGTGACCACCATCTTCGAGGAGATCACGGCGGCGCTGGTTCGCGGCGACCGCGTCGAGTTGCGTGGTTTCGGCGCATTTTCGGCCAAGGCACGCGGCGCCCGGATCGGACGCAACCCGCGCACCGGCGAGGCGGTCCACGTCGCGGCCAAACACATTCCCTACTTCAAGACGGGAAAGCAGTTGCGCGCCTTGCTCAACGCCGAGCGATGATGGACCATGCCGAGCCACGATAGCCCGCGCGGGCGCGGGCGTGCCCGCAATTTTGCTGGAAAACTCGCCTTCTGGGCCGTCTTGGCTCCCATCGCTGTCGCCGCCATCGCCTTTTCGTCGGCCAACAGGGGTCCCGTGCAGGCTGATCTCTGGCCGTTCGAAACCACGCTCGAGGTTCCGGTCTTCGCGCTGGTGTTGGCCTGCGCCTTCGGCGGGTTCGTGTTCGGCGGAATCGTGTCGGGGCTCGCGAGCGCCGGTGCCCGGCGGCAGGCGCGCATTGCCGCACGCGACGCTGACCGCTTTTCGCGCGCGCTCACAGACGCCAGGGAGCGGATCGCGCGCCTGGAGCGCGACGCCGAGGCCGGGAAGGAGCGCGCCGGGGCTTTGACGATATCCGCGACGGATGCCGCGGCCTGAGCCGGACGAACGGAATGCGCGTCATCTCGGCCGACGAGCTCGGGAACGTCCTCGACTATGCGTCGCTGATCGAGCACATCCGCGAGATGTTTTCGGTTGAGTGCACGGTACCCGTCCGCCACCACCACTCCATCGCGATCGAGAATCAACCGGAAGCGACTCTCCTTCTCATGCCGGCTTGGCGCACCGGCGCGTTCATTGGCGTCAAGGTGGCGACGATCTTTCCCGGCAACGTCGCGCGCGCGCTGCCCTCGGTCAACGCCACCTACATGGTTCTCGACGGCGAGACGGGGGCGCCGCTCGCGCTCATGGATGGAGCCGAGCTGACGGCGCGGCGCACGGCTGCGGCTTCGGCGCTGGCGTCGCGCTACCTCTCACGCGCCGACAGCGCGCACCATCTGATGGTCGGCACCGGGACACTGGCGCCGCACCTCATCCGCGCCCATGCCGTCGTCCGTCCCATCGAATCCGTCTCCATCTGGGGACGCACGCCCGAGAAGGCGGAGCGGCTCGCCGAAAGCTTGGCGGGGGAGCCGTTCGCGGTCCGCGCGGTGGCGAGCCTCGAAGACGGCGTCGGCGAGGCCGATATCATCACCTGCGCCACCATCTCCATCGAGCCGCTTGTGCTCGGCGAATGGCTGCGCCCGGGCCAGCACGTGGACCTGGTCGGCTCCTATCGCCCCGACATGCGCGAATCCGACGACCAAGTCGTTCGCCGGGCACGGATCTTCGTCGATACCCGCGGCGGCGCGCTCATCGAAGGGGGTGACGTGGTGATGCCGATCCGCGACGGCGTAATTTCCGCCGAAGACGTTCAGGGCGATCTGTTCGACCTCGTCCAGGGCGCGTGCGCGGGCCGCGAAAGTGGCGACGAGATCACGTTATTCAAGTCCGTTGGCGCGGCGGCCGAGGACTTGGCCGCGGCAAGCCTCGTCTTGCAGCGGACATGAAGGCGCGTCGCCGCCCGCTCGCGTAATGGCCGTCGACGTCAAGATATGCGGTCTTCGCGACCCCGTGGCCCTCGCCGCGGCGGTCGACGGTGGCGCGCGTTTTGTCGGATTCGTCTTCTTCCCGCCCTCGCCACGGTACGTTGAGGCGTCCCAAGTTGCCCGTCTCGCCCGAGGCGTCCCCGAAGGCGTCGACAAGGTGGGCCTCGTCGTCGACGCCGAGGACGACGCGATTGGCGCGATCCTGAACCGGGCGCCGCTCGACATGCTGCAGCTGCACGGAAGCGAGACGCCCGCCCGCGTCCGCGAGGTGCGCGCGCGCTTCCGCCTTCCGGTGATCAAGGTGATCGACGTGGCGAGCGCGCTCGATCTTACGCGCGCACACACGTACGAAGACGTCGCCGACCGGATTTTGTTCGACGCCCGGGCGCCGGCCGGCGCGGACCGCCCCGGCGGCAACGCCCAGCCCTTCGACTGGGGGCTGCTCGCAGGAAGGACGTGGCGGCTGCCGTGGCTGCTCGCGGGCGGACTGACGGCCGAGAGCCTGGCCGAGGCCGTGCGCGTGACCGGCGCCGGCGCTCTCGACGTGTCGTCGGGCGTCGAGGACCGACCCGGCGTCAAGAACCCGGAGAAGATTCGCGATTTCCTGGCCGCGGCCCAGCGGCTGTGACGCTCGTGTGCCCACAACGTCGGTACTGCGCGCCGCCGCGGATCGCTTTATAGTTCGGGGCCCGAACGGCTGGGCGCACGCTCGATTCGACGATGGAAAAGCCTAACACCTATCGCGCAGGGCCCGACGAGAAGGGGCATTTCGGTCAATTCGGCGGTCGCTACGTCGCCGAGACCCTGATGCCGCTCGTGCTCGAGCTTGAGCGCGCGTATGCGGAAGCATCCGCCGACCCGGCGTTCGCGCGCGAGAAGGACCATTACCTGACCCACTACGCCGGCCGGCCGAGCCCGCTCTATCCGGCCGAGCGGCTGACCCGGCACCTCGGCGGGCCCAAGATATTCTTCAAGCGCGAGGACCTGAACCACACCGGTGCCCACAAGATCAACAACTGTATCGGCCAGGCTCTTCTCGCCCGGCGCATGGGCAAGCGACGGATCATCGCCGAGACCGGCGCCGGTCAGCACGGCGTCGCCACTGCCACCGTCTGCGCGCTGTTCGATATCCCCTGCACCATCTACATGGGCGGCATCGATATCGAGCGCCAGGCGCCCAACGTCATTCGCATGAAGATGTTGGGGGCGGAGGTGCGGCCCGTGCGGGAGGGCTCGGCGACACTCAAGGACGCCATGAACGAGGCGTTGCGCGACTGGGTGGCGAACGTGGACACCACCTTCTACTTGATCGGTTCGGTGGCCGGCCCGCACCCCTATCCGGCGATGGTGCGCGACTTCCAGATGTGCATCGGGCTCGAGGTTCGAGACCAGATGTTGGCCGCCGAATCCCGGTTGCCGGACGTTCTTGTCGCCTGCGTCGGCGGCGGCTCCAACGCGATCGGCCTCTTTCATCCGTTTCTCGACGACGCGTGCGTGCGCATGGTGGGGGTCGAGGCCGCCGGCCGGGGGCTCGACACACCCGAGCACGCGGCGACGCTGAGCCGTGGGCGCCCGGGCGTCCTGCACGGAAGCCGCAGCTATCTTCTCCACGACGCCGATGGCCAGATCCTCGAGGCGCATTCGGTCTCGGCGGGCCTCGACTACCCGGGCGTCGGTCCCGAGCACTCGTGGCTCAGGGACGCGGGCCGGGTCGAGTACGTCGCCGTCACCGACGACGAGGCCCTCGAGGCATTTCATCTGTGCACGCGCCTCGAAGGCATCATCCCGGCGCTCGAGACCGCCCACGCGCTGGCTGAGACGCGCAAGCTCGCCGCCGCTCTCGCGCCGGGGGACTTGGTGGTCGTGTCGTTGAGCGGACGCGGTGACAAGGACCTCGATAACGTAAGCCGGCTGACGGCGGCGGCGGAGGACGCGTGAGCGCCGCGGGCCGACTCAAAGAGCGGTTTGCACGGCTTGCCGCCGAAGGGCGCGGCGGCCTCGTCGCCTTCGTCACCGCCGGCGATCCCGACCGCGCGACCTCGCTCGCGATCGTTCGCGGGCTTGCCGCGAGCGGCGCCGATGTGATCGAGCTCGGAATGCCGTTCAGCGATCCCATGGCGGACGGTCCGGCCATCCAGGCGAGCTCAAGCCGGGCGTTGGCGGCCGGCGCCACGATGGCGGCGACTTTCGCGATCGTCCGCGAGTTCCGCGCAGGCGATTCGTCGACCCCCGTGGTGTTGATGGGGTACGCCAACCCTTTGTATGCGTTTGGCCTCGATGCCTTCGTGGCCGAGGCCCGCGACGCGGGCGTTGACGGCCTGATCGTCGTCGATTTGCCGCCCGAGGAGGCGGATGCCCTCGTGCATGCGGCCCGAACCGCCGGTGTGGAGGTGATATTCCTGATCGCGCCGACGACCGGAGAGGACCGGATGGCCCGGGTTCTTGAGAATGCGGGCGGTTTCGTCTATTGCGTTTCGATCACCGGAATCACCGGCACCAAGAAGGCGCGTACGGACGAGGTCGCCCAGGCGGTCGCCCGCGTGCGTAGGCATACCGGGCTTCCGGTCGCCGCCGGGTTCGGGATCACGACGCCCGCACAAGCCGCGGCCGTCGCCGGTGTCGCCGATGCCGCCGTGGTCGGCTCGGCGATCGTCGAACGGATCGCGGCTCATCTGGACGCCCAAGGCCGCGCGCGCGATGATCTGGTACCCGCGGTCCTGGGTTTCGTGGGCGAACTCGCGGCCGCCGTCCGCGCGCCCGCACCGCCGCCGGCGGGGACGGCGGCGGTGCGAAAACGGAGCGCTTTGCGATGAACTGGCTCACCAATTTCGTCCGCCCCAAGCTCCGCCGCCTGGTGGGGCAGCGCGAAGTGCCGGAGAACCTCTGGCACAAGTGCCCGGGTTGCGGCGAGATGAATTTCCACCGCGATCTCGCCCGGGATCTTTGGGTCTGCCAGTTTTGCGGCCACCACATGCGACTCGCGGCCGACGTCCGGCTGAATATGCTGTTCGACGAGGGCGCGTACACGACGCTCTCGCTGCCCGACACCGTGTCCGACCCGCTCAAGTTCCGCGACCGCAAGAAATACGTCGACCGCCTGCGCGAAGCCCGCGCCAAGACCGGCGGGCGGGACGCGCTCATCGTCGCCCACGGCACCATGGGCGGACATCGCTTGGTCGTCGCGGTCCTAAACTTCGACTTCATGGCCGGTTCGATGGGGGTAGCGGTCGGCGAGGGCCTGGTCGCCGCCAGCCGCTTGGCCATCGTCGAACGCGTGCCCTTGATCGTGGTTACGTCCTCGGGTGGCGCACGTATGCAGGAGGGCATTCTCTCGCTCATGCAGATGGCGCGCACCACCGTCGCCATCGAGGAGCTCAAGGAAGCAGGGCTCCCGTACGTCACCGTGCTTGCCGATCCGACCACGGGCGGCGTCTCAGCCTCGTTCGCCATGCTCGGCGACGTCGCCGTCGCGGAACCGGGCGCGATCATCGGCTTCGCCGGTAGCCGCGTCATCGAGCAAACCATCCGCGAGACACTGCCCGAGGGCTTCCAGAAGGCTGAATACCTGCTCGACCACGGCATGATCGACATGGTGGTCCACCGAAGCGAACTCCGCGATACGCTGGTTCGCATCATCGGGCTGTTGTGCGGCCGGCGGACCGGAGCCGGCGCCGAGGGCGCGCCGCCTCAACCCGGGAAGTCGGGGCCGGCGGACGAGGATTCCACGCGGGCCGGCGACGGGGATGAACGCGATACGCCGATCGCACCCGCGCCGGCCGGCGGCGGCGCGGCGCCCTGATCGCGGCGCGGGCTGCGCGAGGCGAGCATGTCGTGAGCCGCGGACCGGACGCCGTTCTCGAACGCCTGCACCACCTGCATCCCAAGGTCATCGATCTGTCGCTCGGGCGCGTGCAGACGCTGCTCGGCCGCCTCGGCAATCCGCAAGACGCCCTACCACCCGTCGTCCATGTCGCCGGAACCAACGGCAAGGGATCGGTGCTCGCTTTTCTGAGAGCCATGTTCGAAGCGGCGGGGCTTGTCTGCCACGTCTACGTCTCGCCGCACCTCGTTCAATTCAACGAGCGCGTCACGGTCGCCGGCAGCCCCATCGGCGACCAGGCGCTGATTGCCCTTCTCGAGGAATGCGAATCGGTCAACGGCGAAGACCCGATCACGTTCTTCGAAATCACCACCGCCGCCGCCATGCTCGCGTTCGCGCGCACGCCGGCCGACGTCACCTTGCTTGAGACCGGGCTTGGCGGCCGATTGGACGCGACGAACGTGATCGCCAGGCCCGCGCTGACGGCGTTGACGCCGATCTCCATCGACCATCAGAGCTATCTCGGCGAGTCATTGACAGCGATTGCCGGCGAGAAGGCGGGCATCCTCAAGCCCGGCTACCCTTGCGCCGTGGCGGCGCAGGCGACGGCGGCGTCGCGCGTGATCGGCGCGCGCGCGCGCGCCCTCGGCGCGCCCCTGTTTCGCGCGCCTACGGACTGGCGGGTGCGGGCGGGTGCGGGCGGCATCGTCTATCGTTCGCGCGGTAAGCGTCTCGCGTTTCCCGCCCCGGCGCTGGTGGGACCACACCAGGTGGCGAATGCCGGCCTTGCGATCGCGTGTGCGGAGATCCTCCCAGACATCACGGTTCCCGATCGGGCGATCGGCGAGGGTTTGGTCCGGGCCGTTTGGCCGGGTCGGCTCCAGAAACTGACCGCGGGGCCGCTGGCGCGCATCTTGCCCCGGGATTGGGAACTGTGGCTCGACGGTGGTCACAACGCGGCCGCGGGCGCCGCCTTGGCCCTCCAGGCGCGGGTATGGCGTGAGAAGCCGCTGCACCTGATCGTCGGCATGATGGAGACCAAGGACGCGGAAGGATTCCTGCGCGCGCTTGCGCCTCATTCAGCCAGCTTGCGCGCGGTCGCGATCCCGGGCCACGAGACGTGCCGCGATCCCGCCGAGCTGGCCGAGATAGCTCGGCGCCTGGGCCTCGACGCCCAAACCTGCGCAGGCGTGGAGGCTGCGCTGCGCGCCATTGTCGGCCAAGCGCCGCAGCCCGCGCGCATCCTGATCACGGGATCGCTTTATCTGGCGGGAGAGGTTCTCGCCGAGAACGGCTGAACGACGGCCCTCGAGTGCGAAAAAAGCCCGCCGTTGCGGCGGGCCTTCGACGTCAGCGCGGGACTCGGCGCGTCAGATGACCGATTCCACCCACTCGATCAGCTTTCCCTTCGGCAGCGCGCCGATCTTGGTCGCCGCCACTTGGCCGTCCTTGAAGAGCATGAGGGTCGGAATGCCGCGCACCCCGTATTTGGTTGGGGTCGCGGGGTTCTCGTCGATGTTGACCTTGGCCACCGTAACCTTTTCGCTCATCTCGGCGGCAAGCTCCTCAAGCGCCGGCGTGATCTGCTTGCACGGCCCGCACCACTCCGCCCAAAAGTCAACGAGTACGGGCAAGTCCGCCTTGATCACGTCGATTTCGAACGAGTCGTCGGTAACCTGCTTTTGCATGATGTTCATCCCGTATCGGTTTCGCCTCGTTCAGGCCGGCCGGTACTGGCGTCTTCGTCGCGCCGTTCCGAGAATCTAGGAAGGCGTCCGGTCGCCGTCAAGGAAGCTGTGCGTCCAGCAGGGACTCCGGCAACGCCATTAGCCGCGGCACGTCGGTCCACAGAAGCGCGCAGCGCACCCGCTTTTCGGGAAATATCTGGCGCAAGGCCTCGCGATAGACGGCCATCTGGCGGAGATAGGCCACGGGCACCGCGGCCGCGTCTGCGGGTGGCGCGCGGTTTGTCTTGAAGTCGGCCATCGTGACCGTCTCGGGCTCGACCAAGAGCCTGTCGAGGCGCGCCGAGACCATTTGTTCGCCCACGGTGGCGACAAGCGGAACCTCGGCGCGGGAGCCGGGGCCGAACAGGGGAGCGAACCCGGCGTCGTTCAACACCGCGAGCGTCACCGTTGCGATTTCGTCCTGCTCGGCGGGCGTCAATGCGAGCGCGGCGCGGGCCAAGTACGCCGCGGCCATCGGCGCGCGCATCCCGGTATCCGCGTCGGCGAGGTGCTGGAGCAGGGCGTGGATCAGGCGACCGCGCTTGAACCGCGCGCCACCGTCGGGCCCCAGCGGGGAGAGAACGGGCGGCTCGTCCCCCCAATCCACAGAGGGCGCGAGCGGCCGTTTGGCCGGTGTCTCCGCCGGCGCCGGGCGCTTGGCCCACAAGGGAAGCGGCTCCGCGTCCTCGCCCGTCTCGGGCGGTGCGCTCACGGGCGGCGGCGTCACTTGCGCCGACGTGACGCGCAACACGTTCGCGGCGTCGATTTCCTCGGCGCCAGCGAGGAATTCGTCGTGCTCGGTGGCGGCCGCGCCCTCGATGCCCCTCAGGATCAGGTTGTACCAGCAACCCTCGGGCGCCGCGCGCTTCCGCGACCAGCCGCAGACGTACAGGCGGTCCTCGGCCCGTGTCATGGCGACGTAAAGAAGGCGCCGGTGCTCGGCGTCCCGGCGCTCCGCGAGACGGCCGCGTTCGGCCGCGCACACGTCCTCCTCCGCCGCGCGGGACGGGGGCCACAGCAAAGCGCCTTCGGCGCCGTCCGATCCCGTCTCGCCGTCAGCCCACAACAGCCTGGGCGTCCTCGCCGGCACTTGCATGGTGTCGGGCAGAAAGACGATCGGCGCCTGAAGCCCCTTGGCGCCGTGGACGGTCATCAGCCGGACGGCGTCACGGCGTTCGCGCTCCAGGTCGCGCTTGACCTCGATGGCGCCCGCCTCGAGCCAGTGGAGAAAATCTTCGAGCGACGGGGCGCGTGAGCGCTCGAAGACCAGCGCCTTGTCCAGGAACTCGGCGATGGGATCCTCGGCGTCAAAACCCAGCCGGCGGACGAGCTTCTCGCGGCCGCCGCCGGGACCCAGGATATGGGCGTAGAACTCGTACGGTGGCGTCGCGTCGGCGCGCGCAAGCACGTCGGAAAGCCGGGCCTCGGCGTCGGCAAACGACTGCCGTTCGCCCACGCGCGCGCGAAGCGCGTCCCACAGGCGCCCTTCGCGCCCGTGAGCGAGCGCGAATAAATCGTCCTCGCCGAGCCCGATCAGCGGTCCCTTGAGGACAGTGGCCAGCGTCAGGTCGTCGTCGGGCATCAACGCGAAACGGCCAAAAGCTATCAGGTCCATGACCGCCATCTGCTCGGTCAGCACCATGCGGTCGACACCGGTCACGGCGACGCCGCGTTCCTTCAAGGCGCGGACCAGTTCCTCGCCAAAGCGGCCGCGTCGGCGCACCAGGACCATGATGTCGCGAGCCTGGATCGGCCGGCCTCGCGACTCCAGCATCTCGCCGCCCTGCACCATCCGCTGGATGCGCGCCGCCACCAGCCGCGCCAGCCGCGCTTCGACATCGTCGCCCGGCACCCTGTCTATGGGTGGTTTCCAGGGCGTCGGCGCGTCCGCAGGGCGTTGTTCGACCGGTGGCCACAGCTCGACGAGGCCCGCGTCGCCGTGGCGCGCGGCCCGATGGGCGATGCGGCGGCCGTCGAGCGCCACCCCGCGCCGGGCGTCGGCGTCGGCGAACACGCGATCCACGGCCTCGAGCACGGCGGGCGTCGAGCGGAAGGAGACACCGAGCTCGACCTCGTCCCACCCCCCGCTCGCCGCCCTGACGCCCGCGGCGAAGTGCTCGCGCATACGCTCAAAGGCGCTCGGCTCAGCGCCCTGGAAGCTGAAGATGGACTGCTTGACGTCGCCGACGGCGAACACGGTGCGCGTCACGTCGCGCGCGCCCTCGCCGGCCAAGAACTCCTGGGCCAGGGCCTCGATCACCCGCCATTGTTCGGGATTGGTGTCCTGGGCTTCGTCGATAAGGATGTGGTCGATGCCGCCGTCGAGCTTGTAGAGCACCCAGGGCGCGAGCCCCGGTCGCTCCAGCAGTGCGCGCGCGCGCACGATCAGGTCGTCGTAGTCGAGGAGCGCGCGGCGCTCCTTTTCGGCGGCGTACTCGGCAAGCAACGATTCGCCGAGGCCGAGAATCGCGTCCGTCGCCGTCGCCGTCCACGCACCGCGGCGCCTCGCCTCGACCGCGGCCAATCGTTCCGCCTCGACATCGAGGACTGTGCGTGCGCCGGGCGCCTTTTTCGCAGCGGCCTTCGTGATCAAGGTGTTGCGGACGCGCGCGGGCTCGGTGGAGCCCACCCCGCTCAGGAACGCGCCCGCGTATTGGGGAAACGCGCGCTCCCTTTGGTCCGCGGGCGCCGCGATCCACTCGGCGATGACGCCGCCGCGTTCGGCGTCGCGCGGGCTTCCATCCACCAGCGCCAAGACGGCGACGCGCAAGCCCAGCGCATCGAACGCGTCGTCGACTGAGGCCGCCCCGACCACGCTCTCGGGCGTCTCGCCGACCTCGATCCCGAGCCGGCGGAAAGCCCCGGCTGCGGCCGCTGCGCGCGAGCCGCGCCGCCGGATCAGCCGTTCGAGCTTCACCCGTCCCACGGCCAATTCCGCCATCAGCTCGGGAAAGGCGGTCTCGTGGATGTCGCGTACGATTCGCGCCAGCGCGCGGGCCAGATCCTCCTCGCCGTCGCGGGCCCGGGCCAGCACCTTGTCGCGGGCGGCGGCGAGCATTTCGGCGGCGTCGCGTTCGTCCATCACCGAGAAGTGTGGGGCGACGCCCGATTCCAGGGGAAAGCGCCGGAGCAGGGATTGGCAGAACGCATGGATGGTCTGGATGCCGAGTCCGCCGGGCGTATCGAGCACGTCTGCGAACAGACGCCGCGCGCGGTCGATCGACGGTCCATCCGCTTCGCGTCCCAAAATCTCGTGGATCGCAAGCGACAGATCCTCGTCGCTGGCCTTCGCCAATTGGCCCAGGCGCTCGGCGATGCGGGTCGCCATCTCGGCCGCGGCAGCCTTGGTGAACGTGAGACAGAGGATGTTTTGCGGCCGGGTGCCGGCCAGCAGCAGGCTCAGCACGCGGTCCGTCAGGACCTTGGTCTTCCCGGTGCCCGCCGAAGCCGCGACCCAGATCGAGGTGGCGGGATCCGCCGCCCGGCGCTGGCCCTCTTCCGCCAAGGCGCTGGGATCGGCCGTCATTCGCTCTCGTCCGCGCCCACGGCCGACCACTCCTTGATCCGCGCCAGATGATCGTAGTCGCTGAAACGCGGCGCCGCCGCCGGTCGCGGCCGTGCCTCGTAGCGGGTCTTCGCGTCGTCGAAGACGGCGATCAGCGTCGTCAGCCCCTCAAGCGCGTGTTCCGCCAACGCCCTTGGGTCATCGCCGGCCGCAGTGGCCACGCCCGCGGGTTCGCGGCCGGTGAGCCGCCAGAACTCGAGCGAAGACACATCCGCCCGCGCGATACCCTTGAATCCGCCGCCCAGCGCGGTCGCCGCCTCGAGGGGAAGTTGCGGCGCGAAACCGGCCGCGACCTCGTCCTGCTTCGGAATCGCCCCCGTCTTGTAGTCGATGATGGTGAGAGAGCCGTCGGTCAGCCAGTCGATCCGATCGGCCCTCGCGGTAAGGGTGAAGGGGCCGGCCGGCCCCGGCACCATGAGCACGCCCGCGACCTCGCATAGCCGCTCGCGGACGCCCCCGCTGCGTTGGCGTTCGAAGTCCAGGAACCAGCGCGCGATGCGCGCGAACCGCGGCCACCAGAACGCCCAGACACCGGGGCGATCGAGTGCCGGGCCGAACGCGCGCTTTCCTGTCTCCATTAACGCCTCGAATGCGGCGTCGGACGCCAGGTCGGGGCCTTTGCTCAAGAATGCGTCGAGGGCGCGATGGATAAGGCTTCCGTACTCGGCGGCGTCAGGATCGGCGTCGAGCGGCTCCAGCGCCCTCAGGCCCAGCACGTATCGGGCGTAAATCGCGTACGGATCGCGCATCCAGGTCTCGACCTGGGTCACCGAAAGCGACCGCGGTCGCGCAGCCACGGGCGGCGCGGGGGCCGGGCGCGGCGCCGCTTCGACGGCGTCGGGCTGGTCGAGGCCGCGCTGCCATGGGAGCCAGGCCGCACCCGCGGCAAGCGCCGACTCGGCCTCGGACCCGCGCAACAAGGTCTCGAGTCGGAGCAGCCATCGAGAGGGAACCGTCGGCGTTCCTTCCACGCGCTCGGCGCGGGTCAGGTAGACCTCTGGTGCCGAGAAGGCCTGGACGAAGTCGTGCGCGGTGAGGCCGATGCGGCGCTCCGGAAGCGGCAGGCCGAATTCCGCCAGCATGGGACGGCTCATCCACGGGTTCGCATGGGCCTCTGGCGGCCAAGTCCCCTCGTTGAGACCGCCGAGCACCAGCACGTCGGCGTGTTGCAGGCGCGCTTCGAGCAACCCCCAGATTGCGAGCCTCGGATGGCGTCCCCAGCGCGGCCGCGTCACGCGCTCGGCGATTAAGGAATCGAACAGCGCCGGGTAGCTTGCACCGGGGACCGGGCCGAGAGCGCTCGCGCTCTCGATGAGCTCGGCGACGAAGGCGGCCGCTGCCTCGCCCGCCTCGCCCCGCCACAACCGTTCGCCGCCGCCCGCGTCCGATGCGGAAAGAGCTTCCGCCATTTCAACGTGGGCCGCAACGAGGCTCGCGAACGGAACCGAGCGCCGCCGAAGCGCGCGGGCGAAATCGTGCGTGGCGCGCTCGAGCTCGCCAATGAGGGTCTCGATCTCGGGTGATATGCGCTTGGCGGCGCTGCGCAGAAACGCGAGGCCCGGCCGCGGGCGCGGTCCCCGAAGCGCGGCGCGTTCCAGTTGCCGGGCCAGCGCGCGCAGCTCGGCCGCGCGCCGGCCGAGCGCGCAGATTGGATGCTTTAGCACGGCCAAAAGGCGACCGGCTGGAAGCGCTCGGCCACCATGCGCGCGCTGAGCCTTAGGAACGAGCCGGGCGGTGTCTGCGCGAGCGGCCGGCCGGCGGAATCGTCGATCTCGATCTCCCAGCGCGCGAGCTCGGACGCGACCCGGCGGGCAAGATCGAGATCCGGGGTCACGAGGGCCGCCGTCCGCCCGCGAACGTCGAGCGCGCCTCGCAGCACCAGCGCGATAACCCCGGCCTCCTCTTGGGGCCCCGGACAGTCGATCCGCGTGACCCCGGCCACCGCCTCGGCAGTGACCGCGCTTTCACCGAGCCAGTCGCGCATCGCCGCCGCCGGGCGCAGCGCAAGGTTGATCAGCCGGGCCCGTGACGGCGGCGGGTGGTGCGCCGTATCCTCCAACCCCGGCCACGGCGCGACCTCGTCGCGCGCGATCCCGAGGCGGTTCAGCAGTCTCGCCATCCCGTACTGGGGGTGCGACGGTTCCAGTGCGCTCCAGGCTTCGGAACCGGCGTCGAGATCGAGGCCCGGAAGCACCACGCAGCCATTCGGCAGGCGCGCGACGATCCCCAAGAGATCGGCGGTCGCCGGAATGCTTCCCGTGGAGCCGGCCGCGATCACCGGCACCTCGGGCGCCGCGGCGCGCCAACGCTCGGCCTGCGCCTCGAGGACCCGGTTCCGCCGCTCAGCGGGGTCGAGGCAGCCCTCTTCGGCGAGGATCTCCGGCCAGCGTTCCGTCAAGAGCCTCAGGAACGAAAGCGTGATTTGCCAATGAGCCGCGTACCGGTCGGGAACGAGCTTCTCCAACTCGGCGAGCGACAGGCGCTCGGTCTGAACCTGATCGAGCAGGCGCGCGAGCTCGGCCGCAAGCCGGGCCGCCTGGTCGGGCGAGGCGTTGCGTCTCTCGAACGCCAGCACCAGGCGTGTCAGCAGCAGCTGCCGGCGCAGGCCCGAGACGGGGGGCGGTAGCTCGAACGGCAAGTCCGACGCCCCGGTCCCGTAGCCGGTCGCGGTAATGGCAATCTCATCCTCGTCGATATCGCCGATCGGCGTCATGCTCGGAAGCAGCGTAGCCCGCCCCCCGCTTGCCCGGAAAAAGGCGTCGCGCAGGCTGCGGCACGCGCGCCGCGTCGGCAGAAGAACACGCACGCTGGCAAGCGCGAGCGGCTCGGCGCCGACGCGGTGTACGATGCCGGCGGCAAGCGCGTCGACGAAGCCATGGCTTGGCGGGATCGTGTAGACGCGGGGCAGAATTATCCGCTCGGGCGCGGCGCTCATCGGCGCCGGGTTCCGGGAAACGATACGCTCAGGAATTCCTCCGCTTCCGCGAGGCCCGCCGGCGTTCCGATGTGAAACCACTCTCCATCGTGCACGACGGCGTAAAGGCGCGCTTCCGCGATCGCCCGGTCGTACAGGACGTTGAGCGAGAAGCGCGGGGCGTCAATGCCCTGAAACAGCCGTTTGTGCAGGATTTGTATGCCGGTGAACAGAAATGGCGAGACCTCGTTCTCACGTCTTCGTTCGACCCGTCCGGCGGTATCGACGAAGAAATCGCCGCGGCCCGAATACCCGTAAGCCTCGACCATGGAATGGAGAAACAAGAGCGCGTCCATGCGCGTATCGTCCCACGCCCGGACCATTCGGGCGAGCGCGCTTTCGCCGGAGTTCAGCCAAAGGACGTCGCCGTTGACGACCCAAAAAGTCTCGGCACCCAGCAACGCGAGCGCGTTGGCGACGCCGCCGCCGGTATCCAGAAGTTCCGGCTCGCGCGAGAACACGAACGCGGCGTCGCCGCGGCGGCCGAGGTGCGCCTCGATCTGGTCGCCGAGATGGTGGAGGTTGAGGACCATCGTCGTGACGCCGGCCTCGACAAGCCGGTCGACGGTCCGGTCCAGGATGGTCCTGCCGTTCACTTCGATCAGCGGTTTCGGCGTCGATTCGGTGAGCGGACGCATGCGCGTCCCTTTGCCGGCGGCAAGGATCATGGCGCGTTCGGGCCCCGGCCGGACGGCACTAGAGCGGATCGCTTTTGATGGGAACCGCATCGCTGTTCCCATCAAACGCGTGAATCCGCTCGATCTCAATAGTGCAGACCAGATTCAAGCGATCGCTAGATCGCGGTTACGCGATGCCGCCCGACCGCGACCTGGTCTATCAGCGTCCCGTAGCGGCGGGCGGCGCATCTCTATTTCGCCGCGGCCCGGCACGGCGGAATCTTGCGCTGTTGCGAAGGCACGTGGCGATCTATCCAATCCTTGACGGCGGTGAGCGCGGGGTGTGCGAGCGAACGCTCCAAAAGCCGCCAGACGCGCGGGATGTGCGCAAGATAGTTCGGCTTGGCGTCACGATGGCAAAGTCGCGTGAAGATGCCGATGACTTTCGCGTGGCGGCCCGCGCCGAGAACCGCGTACGCGGCGTCGAAGGCGGCGCGATCGCTATCGGGAAAGGCGCGGGCGTAGCGTTCGCGCATGGCGGCGATGAGATCCGGGTCGATGTCGCGGCGCGCGTCCTCGAGAAGCGACATGAGGTCGTAGGCCGGATGCCCCGCCAGCGCGTCCTGGAAATCGACGAGGCCGCAGGCGGCGATTCCCGGTCGATCGCGAATCCGGATTAGATTGTCCACATGGAAGTCGCGAAGGACGAGCGTCCGGGGACCGTCGAGAACGGATGCGAAAGCCTTGCGCCAGACCCGTTCGTAGGCGCGCGTGAGACCGGCGCCGGCCGGGGTTCGGCGGACCGCCGGCAGATACCAATTGATCAGCAGCATGGCCTCTTCGAGCAGCGCGTCCGAGTCATAGTTGGCGAGGCCGGCGGGGATCGACAGGTGCGCGGGCCGGCGGTGTAGATCCACCAGAAGATCGACGGCGAGCGCGTAAAGCGACGTCTCCGCCGCGCGACCGCCCGGCCCTGTCAACACGCGCGAAAAAGTGTCGTCGCCCAGATCCTCGATCAGCACGAGCCCGGCTTCGGCGTCGTCGGCATAGACGATGGGCGCGCTGAACCCGAGTGCGACAAGGTGCCGCGCGACGCCGAGGAACGCGCGTACGTCCTCGTGGGGCGGTGGCGCGTCCATCAGCACCGCGCGCGTGCCTTTGCTCTCGAGACGCTCGTAGCGGCGGAACGAGGCGTCGCCGGCGAGCGGCGCGCGCGTTGCCTTCTCCCAGCCCGTACGACGAAGGAACGCCTGGACGCGCTCGTCTCGGGCGGCGCGGGATTGGGGGTCAGTCAATTTCCGCCTCGCGCAACCGAGCCCGCCAGTGGTCGCGGGCCATGATCCGGACCGTACGCGCGTTCGGATCGGCGGCGAAGAAGAAGGCGACGTCGAGGCGCGACTCGGGCAGCTCCGCGCCGAGCCGCTCTGGCCACTCGACGAGCGAGATGCCGTCGGCGAAGGCATCCTCGATGCCGAGCTCCCACGCCTCCTCGGGCCTGGAGAGACGGAAGAGGTCGAAGTGGTGGACCGTGTTCGCGTGACAGTCGTAACTCTGGGCCAGCGTGAAGGTGGGGCTCGGAACCTGGCGCCGGCACCCGCCCGGGCCGCTGCTGAGCGCCCGGACGAAGGCGCGCGCAAAAACGGTTTTGCCGGCGCCAAGCTCGCCGCTCAGCGCGATCACGTCGCCCGCGCGCGCGACGCCGGCGAGGGCCGCGGCGAGGTTTACCGTCGCCCGCTCGTCATCCAGATCCAGCTCGATCGTCCGTTCCTTGGGGCGGCTCTCGGCCATGGATCACTTTTTACGCGCGCGCCGAAGGCCGGGCAACCGGCCGTCGCACAAGTCCGGATCGTCATCCACTTACGCAGAATCGTTCCGGTCGACCAAGCGGATGTAGCACTGGGCAACGCCGGAGGTCTTGATCGCGGGCCGGCGCCGCTCCATCGTTCGTGCGCTCCCGCCACCGCGACCGGCGAGGCTCTCGATCCATGATCGCGGAAGGGTCGTTCGTCCTTCTCATCGCGCTCGTGCTCGCGGCGTCGGCTCCGGCCGCCGATCCCGAGGCCGGGCGTTCGCTCGCACTTCCATGCGTCGCGTGTCACGGCCAAAGCGGACGGAGCACGGATCCCCGCATTCCCGACCTGGCCGGCCAGCGGAGCGACTGCCTCGTCGCGCAACTCTGGGACTTCCGCAAACGGTGGTTCCCGTCGGCCAATCCGTACTGGCGTGCCGAGCGCCGCGACCCGACCATGAATCACCAGGCGACGAATATGAGCGACGAAGCGATCGCGGACTTGGCGGCCCATTTTTCGGGCCTTTCGTGCGGTCCGGCGCCCAACGACGATGCACCCCGCCGCCGCCCGCGGTCCACCGCGTTCACGCTTCCGCGTCGTCGTCGGCGGGGCCGAGCGCGGGGAGGAACAGCGACACGCTGAGCCCCCGTTTGGGTGCGGAATCGAGTCGGACGCGCCCGCCGTGCAGCTCGACGAACTGTTTGACCAGCGATAGTCCCAGGCCCGCGCCCGGCGACGTCGTTCCGGCCGTCGCCTGCGCGAACGGCTGAAAGACGCGCGCCAAATCGGCCGCGGCGATGCCGGGGCCGGAATCGGCGACGCGGATCACGACGTCGGGTTCCTCGCGGACCGCCGACAGGCGAATGGCCCCTCGAGGCGGTGTAAAGGTGACGGCGTTGCTCACCAGATTGAAGATCGCCTGTTTCAGGCGCTTGGCGTCGGCGATGATCCAGCCGACTTCGGTCGGGCAGTCGAATTCGAGCTTGAGGCTCTTGTGGCGCGCGCGTTCGCGAACCAGGCCGAGAACGCCCACCAGCATGGCGTGGATATCAACCGCATCGAGCTCGAGTCTCATCATGCCGGCCTCGATCATGGCCAAATCCAGGATGTCGGAGATGACCGCCATCAAGGTCGTCGCCGAGTCGTGGATTCCGTTCGCATACTCCATCTGTCGGGGGTTGAAGGCGCCGAACTGCTCGTCTGCGAGAAGCTCGGAAAAGCCGATGATCGTGGTGAGCGGGGTGCGCACCTCGAAGGACACGTTGGCGATGAATTCGGACTTCAGCCGGTCGGCCTCCTGAAGGGCCTCCGCGCGTTGCCGCAGCGCCATCTCCACCCTGACGCCGTCGGTCACGTCCAGATAGCTGATCAAGAGCGCGCCGTCGGGAAGCGGTACGTTGGCGTAGTCGATCACCGTCCCGTCGCTGCGAATCAGGCGGCCGGCGGACCGCTCGCGCCCGATCAAGCGCGCGGTGATGCGGCGCGCGTACTCGGTCCAATCGGCTGCGTCGGGAGCCAGGAGGGGTCTCATGCGCTCGACGAAGTCCGTGATGTGGAACCCGTCCGCCTCCGCCGCCGCATCCAAGTTCCACAGGGTACGAAAGGTCGGGTTGCTGAGCTTGAGACGCCCGTCGCTCCCGAAGACGGCGATCCCTTCGTGGAGATTGTCGATCGTCTCGCGTTGGACGGCGGTCAACTCGCGGAACGATCGCTCGAGCGCGAGCCGTTCGCTCAGGTCCTCGTGGGTCACCACCAGGCCGCCGCCGAACCTGGTCGCGACGAGTGCGCGCACCGTGGCGCCGTCGGGGCGGTGCATCAAGGTTTCCACGGGCGCGTTCAGACCGTTGAACTGGGCGAGCTGTTGCTCCTTGAACGCCTTGAAATCGGCGTATTCCGGCAGGCGACGCTGGGCGCGGAGGCGCTCGAGAATTTCTCCGTACGGAGGCCGTGTCGCGAGCCAATCCGAAGCGAGCGCCCAAAGATCGGCGAACGCCGGATTGAAAAATGCGAGCCGGGTGTCACCGTCGAACACGGCGACACCGGTGGACAGGTTCTCGAGCACCTGGGCGGGCGCGACGGCCCCGCGTGCTTGATCGGGGGCCGTCTCCGCCGCCGGCGCGAGGGCCATGCCGAGCGAAAGCCGGCCACCGCCGAGGGGTGCTTCCGAGATGTCGAATACGCGTCCTCCCTGGGCGCCAGGAAGCGTGACGCGCTCGGTGAGCCGCCGTCGCTCGGCTCGGGCGCGGGCGGCGAGCGCGGCTGCCGGCGCGGACTCCGGGATGCCCGCCGAGGCCGGGCTCGCGAGCGTGACCGCGAGGTCCCCGTCGCGAAGCCAAAGCGCCATGGGCACGGAATCGAAGATCGCGTGGAGGTCACCGTCCGTCGCGTCGGGCGCCGGCGCCATCGCCGTTTCCGAGTCCTGAGACGGGGCCCGCGCGACTCCGGCGTCGCGAACCCAGAGAACATCGGCAAGAACCCGCCCGTCGTCGGCATGTACCGCTCGCGACCCGGCCGCCAGGACCGACCGCTCGGTGTGGGCAAGCGGCAGCGTGATTTCGAAGGCGTCGCCCCGGCCTCTGAGGTCGTCGACCGCGCGCATCAGCGCGTCCGCCGCCGCGTCTTCGAAGCAACCGAGAACGTCGGCGAACGTGGCCCGGGTCCCGGCGGCAAGGTTCAACAGCACCGCCAGGCGTCGGGAACAGGTCTCGCGCCCGCTTTCACGGTGCCACGTGAAGACGCCGTCCGGCACGGCGGCGACGATTCCGCGTTCGGTCTCGGTTTCGGCTTCAAGGCGGTGCACACGTTCGTTGGCCGCGTCCAGTCGGCGTCGCAGCCGCAGCAGAAGCGGCAGCACGGCGATCGCCGGACACAGGACGCCGATCAGGAAAGCCGTGAACGTGGCCATTGCGAAACCGATGTCTCAGCCATTGCGCGGCGGTCTCGGTGCCGTCCGCGCGACACCGAATCTTATTCTCCCCGGGCAGGCCCCGACAAGCGACGATGGCGTCTTGGGGCGGGGCCGCGACCCTCAGTATCGGTAGTAGTCGGGCTTGTAGGGGCCGTCGCGGGGGACGCCGATGTAGTCGGATTGCTCGGGAGTCAGGCGCGTCAGCGCGATGCCCAGCTTGTCGATGTGAAGCCGCGCGACCTTCTCGTCCAAGTGCTTGGGAAGCACGTACACCTTGTTTTCGTACGCTTCCGCATTGGTCCACAGCTCGATCTGGGCGAGGACCTGGTTGGTGAACGACGCGCTCATGACGAAGCTCGGGTGCCCGGTCGCGCACCCCAGGTTCACGAGGCGGCCTTCGGCGAGAAGGATGACGCGCTTGCCGTCCGGAAATTCGATTTCGTCGACCTGGGGTTTGACGTTGTTCCATTTGTAGTTGCGAAGCGCGTCCACTTCGATTTCCTTGTCGAAGTGACCGATGTTGCAAAGGATCGCGCGATCCTTCATGCGCCGGATGTGGTCGATGGTGACGACTCGGATGTTCCCGGTGGCGGTCACGATGATGTCGGCCGCGGCCGCGGTCTCGTCCATCTCGACCACCTCGTACCCTTCCATGGCGGCCTGCAGCGCACAGATCGGATCGATCTCGGTGATCAGCACCCGCGCGCCCTGGCCGCGGAGCGCCTGCGCGCATCCCTTGCCGACATCGCCGTAACCGCAGATCACCACGATCTTGCCCGCGAGCATCACGTCGGTGGCGCGCTTGATCCCGTCCACCAGGCTTTCGCGGCACCCGTAAAGATTGTCGAACTTCGACTTGGTGACCGAATCGTTGACGTTGAACGCAGGCACCATGAGGCGCCCGTCGCGCTCCATCTCGTATAGCCGGTGGACGCCGGTGGTGGTTTCCTCGGACAGGCCGCGCACCTCGGTCAACCACTCGGCGTGGCGTTCGTGCATCACCTGCGTCAAGTCGCCGCCGTCGTCGAGCAGCATGTTCGGGCGCCAGTCGCCGGGGCCGAGGATGGATTTCTCGACGCACGACCAGTACTCGTCCTCGGTCTCGCCCTTCCATGCGAACACGGGGATCCCTCGTGCCGCGATCGCGGCCGCGGCATGGTCCTGGGTCGAGAAGATGTTGCACGAGCTCCACCGGATCTCGGCCCCGAGCGCGATCAGGGTTTCGATGAGCACGGCCGTCTGGATGGTCATGTGCAGGCACCCCGTGACGCGCGCGCCGGCGAGGGGGCCTTGCTTTCCGAACTCGTCCCGAAGCGCCATCAGGCCCGGCATTTCGGTCTCGGCGATGGCGATCTCCTTGCGTCCCCACTCGGCGAGTTCGATGTCGGCGATTCTGTAGTCGGTCTCGGCGTTCATGCGGTCTTTCCCTTGGCGGTGGCGTGCGGTTCGGGGCCGTTTCTAGAGCGGATCGCGTTTGATTGGAACCGCATCACGGTTCCAATCAAACGCGTGAATGCGCTCGATTTCGATAGTGTAGACCAGATTCACGTGGTCGGCGGATCGCCACACGCGATTCCGAGCGACCGCGATCTGGTCTATCAGGCGTCCCGGCGGGCCGCAAGGCGCGGCACACGGCCCGAGATCCGCGCCCTCACTCCTCTTGAAAGTTGGCTTCGATCAGCGCGGACAGCGCGTGAACGGCTTGTTCGGCCTCGGGCCCCTTGGCGATGAGCGTGATTTCGCTGCCCCGGCCCGCGGCCAGCATCATGAGACCCATGATGGAGACGCCCGATACGGTATCGGAGTCCTTGCGCACGCTCACCTCGGCGTCGAAGGCAGACGCCGTCTTGACGAACAAGGCGGCGGCGCGGGCGTGCAGACCGCGCAGGTTGCTGATCGCGACTCGGTGCCGGCGCACGCGCGGCCCGCGTCGCGGCTGGCGTCCATCGTCGGTCATTCGCGCTTTTGATCGAGCAGGCTGGACGCGATGTTGATGTACTTGCGTCCCGCCTCTTGGGCGCTGACGGCGGCGGCGGCGAGGGTTTCGTCGCGAACGCTGGCGAGCTTGATCAGCATCGGCAGGTTGACGCCCGCGATCACCTCGACATTGGCCTTGTCCATGATGGAGATGGCGAGGTTCGATGGCGTCCCCCCGAACATGTCGGTGAGAAGAATGACGCCCGTGCCCTCATCCGCGTCGGCGACGCTATCGAGTATTTGGATACGCCGCTCCTCGATATCGTCGTCCGGCGCGATGCAGACGGTAGCCACCTTGCCCTGGGGGCCGACCACGTGTTCCATGGCCGCCACCAGCTCCTCGGCAAGCCGGCCGTGCGTAACGATCACGATTCCGATCATGACTTCTCAGCGCCTCCCTTGGCGGACGCGCCCGGCGTCGGCGCGTCGAGATCGCGGTGGTGCACGCGCACGGTCTCATCGTGTTCCGCGAGCCAGGACGCCAGCCGTTCGGCCACGAAGACCGATCGGTGGCGCCCACCCGTGCACCCGAGCGCGACCGTCAGGTAGCTCTTGCCTTCGGCCGCGTAGCGGGGCAGGAGCGCGGACAACATCCCGGTCAAACCGTCGAAGAGTGGCGCGAGGCCGGAGTCGCGCTCGATGAACGCCGCCACCGAGGCGTCGCGGCCGTCCAAGGGACGCAGGGCCGGCTCGTAGTGGGGGTTGGAGAGGAAGCGGACGTCGAAGACCAGATCGGCCTCGCGGGGCAATCCGCGGCGAAAGGCGAATGAGGTGACGAAGATGCTGAGGCGCTCGCCGGCGCCCGCGCCGAAGTGGCCTTCGAGGATGCGCTTGAGCGACCCCGGATCGAGGCGGGTGGTGTCGACCACCACGTCGGCCCGATCGCGCAGGCCCGCGACCAGGCGGCGTTCGTGGTCGATGCCGTCGCGAATGGGGCGGTCGAGGGCGAGCGGATGGCGGTGGCGCGTCCCCGCATAGCGTCGCATCAGCTCCTCGTCGTCGCAGTCCAGGAAAAGGACGCTTGCGTCGATCTCGGGCTCGGCCGACAAACGGTCCACTTCCCGCATGATGGGCGCGACTCCGAAATCCCGGGTGCGAACGTCCACGCCGATCGCGACTGGTTTGAATGCCTTTGCCGACGCGCGCTCGGGCCGGCGCGGCAGAACGAGGCTCTGCAACAAGGTCAACGGAAGATTGTCCACGGCCTCGTAGCCAAGGTCCTCCAGGGATTTGAGCGCCGACGTCTTGCCGGCCCCGGACATGCCGGTGATCAACAGGACGCGAAGCTTGCCGTCCGCGGCGGGCGTTTCTTCGTCGGAGAGAGACCGCCCCCGGCGTCCCTTCGGCGTGACGGTGGAGACCCGCTCGCTCATGGAACCGGCATTATTAGGCCAGTGGCGACCTTGACGGCAAGGCGAACCTTGGCCGGCGCGGACGCCTCGAACGCAGACAGTCGGAACAACGGAACGGACACTCCGAGGTAGACGCAGCGTTCGGCCTCGGGAACCCGCTCGACCGCGTCGCTCGCGACAAGATCGATGACTGCGGAAAGCGGGGCCGCCGGCAAGTTGTTGGTCGGCATCACGCCGACGCCGCGCACCTCGAGAAGGCCGGCGATCTTGGATGGCGCACGGGCCTCGAGGTGGTCGGCGATTAATCTGAGTTCGGTCTGGTCGTCCGCGATCAGGCGCGCGCCAGAATCGATCAAGCGCAGCGCCAGATCGGATTTTCCGCACCCCGGCGGACCGCGCAAAAGTACGCTATTTCCGTCGACCGCGACACAGGTTGCGTGAACGCGAACCATGATGGGGCAGAGCCTGTGACGACGTTCGGCGGCTGTCAACAGATGCGGCCTACGGGTGCAACGCACTATTCGGTCGGCAGGCGGACCGTGAACCGGGTGCCCCGGACGCGCCCCGATTCGTCGCGGAGGTTCTCAGCCGTCAGCGTGCCGTCGTGGGACGCGACGATCTGCTTCGAAATGCTAAGCCCGAGACCCGAGTGAATCCCGAACTTTTCGCCCGGCGGGCGCTCCGAATAGAAGCGATCGAAGATCGCGTCTTCCTTGCCGCCGGGGATGCCCGGCCCCTCGTCCTCGACGCAGATGGTGACGGCGCCGTTTTCCTTGCGCGCGTCCAGGGTGATGCGGCCGCCGGGCGGACTGAAGGATTCCGCGTTTGCGATCAGGTTGTTGAACACCTGGACCAGGCGGCCCTCGATCCCGTTGACCACGAGGCCCGATGCGTTCTCGGCCGCGAGGCGCAGCCGGGGCGCCCCGTCGCACGTGGTGGTGGTGTGGACCGCGACCAGGGTCGCCAGCATCCGGGTGACGTCGACGGGTCCCGTTTCGGCGCGCGACAGCTCCGCGTCCAGCCGGGACGCCTGCGAGATGTCGGTGATCAGCCGGTCGATCCGTTGCACGTCGTCGAGAATGATCGCGAACAGGCGCCGGCGCTGGTCCGCATCCGTAACGCGCGCCGCGGTCTCGACCGCGCTGCGGAGCGAGGTGAGCGGATTCTTGATCTCGTGGGCGACGTCGGCGGCGAACCCCTCGATCGCGTCCATGCGTTGCCAAAGCGCCACGGTCATGTCGCGAAGCGCGTCAGCCAACTCGCCGATCTCGTCGTCGCGGTGCCCGAAATCGGGGATCGCATGGCGGTGCTTTGGTTGGGCGCGGACCCTTTCGGCGGCGGCCGCGAGGCGCCGGATCGGCCGCGCGATGGTTCCGGCGAGATAGAGCGAAAGCAGCACGGTCACGCCGAGGACGACCGCAAACACCTCGACAATGCCGACGCGCACCTCGAGGAGCGCCGCCTCGATGTCGCGCGAACCCTTCGACAGCATCAACGCGCCCAGCACCCGTTTGTAGCGCTGGACCGGGACCGCGGCGCTGATGACCATGCCGGCCGGCGCGTCACCGCGCGCGGCGCCTGCGGGCTCGCCGCCCAGCGCCTGGACCACTTCGTCGTAGTCGCCCGCGACCTGGGGCGCGCTTTCCCGATAGGGCGGCATGTCGCCCGTGCCGGGAAGCCAGTGCAGCGCCCGATCGAACAGGTTCGATAGCGCGTGCGCGAACCCGGTGTCCGCCCGGGGCGGCGGAAGCTCCTCGATCTCGACGCTGCCCGTGGGCGCCGCAAGCTCGCGGCTGTCGACCAGCAAAGCGCCGTCGCCGGCAAAGAGCCGGGCCCGCACGCCGGACGTTTCCACCATGCGCCTGAGGATTTGGCGCGCGGCCTCGGGTGCCAACCGTTGGGCCGTTTCGCCGTCGGATTCCGATGGCGCCGGGCCGACCGCGCCTTCGCCCAAGGCGGCTGCGAACAATTCGGCCTGGACGCCGAGCGCCGCAAGTTCGCCTTCGATCAGGCTGCGCCGGTACGCACCGAGATAGAGCATGCCGGCGAGAAGGATCGCGAGCGCGAGGATGTTGACGGCGAGAATGCGCAGCGTGATCGGCGAGACCGCGCGGCCCCGCCGGTGACGACGCATCATGGTGGTCATGGCGGCGCCCTCAGGCGGGCCCGCGGGCCTCAGCCATCGCGATAGCGGTAGCCGATGCCGTAAAGCGTCTCGATCTGCGCAAACGCGGGGTCCACGTCCCGAAATTTCTTGCGCACGCGCTTGATGTGGCTGTCGATGGTGCGGTCGTCCACATAGATCTGTTCGCCGTATGCCGCGTCGATCAGCTGGTCGCGGTTCTTGACGTGGCCGGGCCGGTTGGCGAGCGCCTTGACCAGCAGGAACTCGGTGACGGTGAGGTTGATGGCCTCACTCCGCCAAGTGCACAAATGGCGCGAGGAATCGAGCACGAGTTCGCCGCGGCGGACGAACTCGCCGTCGCCGTCGGTCTCGGGGCGGGCGCGTTCGTGGCGGCGCAGGACGGCGCGAACCCGCTCGATCAGCAAACGCTGGGAAAAGGGCTTGGTGATGTAGTCGTCCGCGCCCATGCGCAGGCCCAGCATCTCGTCGATCTCGTCGTCCTTGGAGGTGAGGAAGATTACGGGAATCGCGCTTTTGCGCCTGAGCCGGTCGAGGAGCTCCATCCCGTCCATGCGCGGCATCTTGATGTCGAGAATGGCGAGGTCCGCGGGCCGCCGCTCGAAGCCCTCGAGGGCCGCCTCGCCGTCCGAGTAAGTGTGAACCTTGAACCCCTCGGCCTGCAGCGCCATGGCCACCGACGCGAGGATGTTGCGGTCGTCGTCCACGAGAGCGATCGTACGCGCCATGATGCGAACTCAGTCCACGCCCCGAATGCGGCGGTGCCGGAACACCCGGTGTAGATTCGGGCTGCCGCACCACGCGATGGTTTGACGGGGCAATTGTGGCCGAATTATAGTCAATTCGGTGGCTCTTCGCGAAGGAGATGAAACGGGAACGCGGTCAGGGGCGCGACGTCGCGCCCTCAAACCGAGGCTGACCCCGCAACTGTAGGCGGCGAGCCGGCGCGCCAGACAGCCACTGAGGCCCCGTTGGGGGCCTTGGGAAGGCGGTGGGCCGGCGCCGAGCCGCGAGCCAGGAGACCGGCCACCACGCGTCATCGCGATCCCTCGGGACGGGGCATTCCGGAGGGGCGGGCCTTCCGTTCGCGGTGACAGGGAACGCTGTCTTGCTGAATGGAGGCTGAGATCATGATTGTTACTGCCACCCGCGAACACCCGACCACCGCCGCCGACCGGGCGGGGCACGCCTCATATGCCCGGTTTGCGCCGGTTCTCGCCATCGTCCTCGGGACGTTCATCGTATTCGTCGCCGGATTTGCCGCGCCTGCGGCCCTTCACGACGCCGCCCACGACGCCCGCCACGCCTTCGCCCTTCCCTGTCACTGAGAAGGCGCCGGGTGTTCGGGCGCATCGTCCGGGCGGCGCTGATCGCGGGCGCGGCCGCCGGGCTTGTCGCTTGGGGCGTTCATGCGCTGAAGGCGGTTCCCCTGATCGTCGAGGCGGAGACCTACGAGCACGCGAACCACGCCCATGGCGCGCCCGCGCCTGCGGTTGAGGCCCGTGACGCCGCCGGTTCCGGCGCCGGAGCTCAGGGGTTCGAAAGCCCCCTCGACGGGCGCGCGATGGTGACGCTGATCGCCGACTTGGGTCTCGGCGTCGGCTTCGCGTTGGCGCTTCTCGGCGCGATCGCGCTCAGCGGGCGCGACGTCGATTTCGAACGCGGGCTGCTTTGGGGCCTGGGCGGCTTCGCCGCCTTCTCGGCGGCGCCGGCGTTGGGCCTGCCGCCGGAGCTGCCGGGGATTGAATCCGCGCCCGTGCTCGAGCGCCAAATCTGGTGGCTGGCGACCGCGCTTTGCACGGCGGCCGGTCTCGGGTTGTTGTTTCTTTCGCGCCACACCGGGCTGCGACTCGCGGGCGCCGCGATCGTGGCTGCGCCGCAGATCGTCGGCGCGCCGCACCTCGACATCGAAGCATCCGCGGTGCCGGCCGCGCTCTCGGCCGAGTTCGCGGCCGTCTCGCTGGTCACGGCCGCGCTCTTCTGGTTGATCCTTGGCGGTCTCGCGGGCCACGTGTACAAGAGGCTGGAACAGGACTGAGCCGCTCCGATCCGCACGATCCGCCGTGGTGCGGGCGTCTGCGGACCTCGCCAAATCTTCGGGTGCGCCCGCAAAGACCGCGTTTCGCATGGATTCCATCGCTCGAGGCCTTTTACGCCGACTGGTACTCGCGGCCCGAGATCTGGCGCCGATCGTCGTCGTCGTGGTTCTGTTCCAGACCTTGCTGTTTCGCCAACCGCTGCCGGACCTGGACGGGATTCTTCTGGGCGTTGTCTTCGTCGTCCTGGGGCTGGCGCTGTTCGTCTACGGCCTCGAGATGGGGCTGTTTCCACTGGGCGAGGCGCTCGCGGACGCGTTCGCCCGCAAGGGAAGCCTGGCGGTGCTGTTGACGTTCGCGTTCGGGCTCGGCTTCGCCACGACGGTTGCCGAGCCGGCCCTGAACGCGGTCGCCGCAAAGGCCGCCACCGCCGCCAGCGGGGCCGGCGTGATTGCCGGGACGGGCGAAGCCAAAGCGGCCTACGCGCTCGCGCTCAGGCTCACGGTCGCGGTCTCGGTGGGCGCAGCCCTGGTGGTCGGCATGGTACGAATCATCAAGGGCTGGCCGATCCAGTACTTCATCATCGGCGGATACGCGCTGGTCATGGCCATGACCGCGTTCGCGCCGCCCGAGATCGTCGGGATCGCCTACGATTCGGGCGGCGTCACCACATCGACCATCACGGTGCCGCTGGTAACGGCGCTGGGCGTCGGCCTGGCCAGCGCCATCCGCGGTCGCAACCCGATGATTGACGGCTTCGGGCTGATCGCGTTGGCGAGCCTGGCGCCGATGATCTTCGTCCTCGTCTTCGGCATGGTGGTCTGAGGCGCGCCGGTGCCCACACTCGAACACGCCCTCGAGACAAGCGTCGCGACCCTTCTCAATGTCGCGCCGATCGTCGCCCTGTTGATCGCCTTCCAGATCCTGGTCATTCGCCGCCCGCCGCCGCACCTGCGCCGCACGGTGGTGGGTTGCGTTTACGTGCTGGCGGGCTTGGTGCTGTTCCTGATGGGGCTGGAAAAGGCGTTGTTTCCGTTGGGCGAGGCCATGGCGACGCAACTGACGGCCTACGATCTGGTCGGTGCCGCCGATGGCGGCGCGGCCGACTGGCGGAACTTCTTCTGGGTCTACGTCTTCGCCGCGGCCATCGGGTTCGCGACCACGCTTGCCGAGCCGTCGCTGATCGCCGTCGGGCTGAAGGCCGAAGAGGTCTCGGGCGGCGCCGTCCACGGCTGGGGTTTGCGGATCGCGGTCGCGGTCGGGGTCGCGGTCGGGGTCGCGCTGGGGGCGTTTCGGATCGTGACCGGAACCCCGCTCGCATATTACATTATGGCCGGCTACGCGATCGTCATGGTCCAGACGGTGTTCGCGCCCCGGACGATCGTCGCGCTGGCATACGATTCCGGGGGCGTCACCACATCGACCGTGACGGTGCCGGTCGTCGCCGCGCTGGGACTCGGGCTTGCCAGCGCGATCCCGGGCCGCAGCCCGTTGATCGACGGGTTCGGCCTGATCGCGTTCGCAAGCGTGTTTCCCATTATTTCGGTGTTGGGGTATGCCATGCTGTCGGAGGTGTTCCGCAGCCTGCGCCGAGTGCATGAAGCGGAGGAGGTCCAATGAACCTGAAGTTGATCATGGCCCTGGTGTCCGACGAGAAGACCGACGCCGTCATCGATGCCGCGCGAGACGCCGGCGCGACCGGGGCGACCGTGATTACGAGCGTCCGCGGCGAGGGGTTGAAGCCGGACAAGACATTCCTCGGGCTGGATTTAACGGCGCAACGGGACGTCCTTCTGTTCCTCGTCGCCGAACAGCGCGCGCGCGAGATTCTCGAAACCATCGCCAAGGCGGGACGGTTCGACGAGGAGCCCGGAAGCGGCATCGCCTTCCAGCTTGCCATCGAGGACGCCGAAGGCCTGAAGACCCAGGCGCCGACGTTGTTGGAGGAAATTGAGGCCCAGTTATGAACGCAGAGACCCCCATTCGTGTCCGCGAGGTCATGACGCCCCAGGTCCGCACCATCGGCCGCACCGCCACCGTCCGCGAGGCGGTCACGATCATGCGCGAGGCCGGCGTCAGCTCGCTCGTGGTCGAACGCCGCGACGAAGAGGACGAGTTTGGCCTGTTGGTGGTCACCGACATCGCCCGCGAAGTGGTCGGAATGGACCGCTCGGCGGACCGGGTCAATGTCTACGAGGTCATGACCAAGCCGGTCCTGACCTTGCCCGCCGAGATGAACGTGAAGTACGCCGTCCGCCTGCTGACGCGGTCCCAGCTCGCGCGCGCCTTGGTGGTGGACAACGAGCGCCGTCCGGTGGGCATCGTGACGCTCCGCGACATGGTGTTGCGTCACATCGGTGACGAGCCCGAGGAGTGAGACGCGTGTTCGCGCCCGAATCGGGCTCGGTGCGGGCGCTGATGCGCGGGATGCGCGCCGGCGCGCTCGCCACCGAAGCGAGCGGGGGCAAGGGCGCAGGCTTTCCGTTCGCCTCGCTCGTCACGCTTGGCTGGGACATAGACGCGAGCCCGATCTTTCTCTTCTCCGATCTTGCCGACCACACCCGCAACATCCGCGCGAACCCGAGCGCGTCTTTGCTGGTGGCGGCGCAGACCGGCCTCAAGAACCCACAGACCGGCGCCCGCGTGAGCTTGATGGGGCGGGTAAAACCCACCCGCCTCGCGCGCCACGCGAGGCGTTTCCTCGCGCGCCATCCACAAGCGCGATCGTACGCGGGCTTCGCGGACTTCAACTTCTACCGCATGGCCGTGAGCCGCGCCCGCTACGTGGGCGGATTCGCGAAGGCCGCGATCTCGTCTTAGGAGGCCCCGGACCGGCGGCGATGGCGGCGTGCGAGGCGGGCTTGGTCGAGCACCTGAATGCAGACCACGCCGACGTCGTCCAGCTCTATGCGCGCGCCCTACTCGGGCGCAAGGGCGACGGCTGGCGGGTGATCGGGGTGGATCCCGAAGGGATCGATTTGCAGCAGGGCGCGAACCACGCGCGCCTGCGTTTCCCGACTCCGGTGAGCGACGCCGCCGCCTGCCGCGAGGCGCTTTCGGCGCTCACCCGGGGCGCGCGGGCGCGCTAGCGGCTGACGCGTGCGCGATGCGGGTGTTGGGGTCCGTTTCCCTTGCATCGCCGGTTCGTTTCGTGCAAATCACGCGAAAGCGAGAATCAATCTCCGCAGGGCGGGCCGGATCGACCGCGCCGACGGAATCCGCCCGGGGCCGAACGGGCGCTAGGGGGGGCGATGAGCACCGGGGGCAAGGGCAGGACCACCAACCGGCGTCTTCTCGCCTGGGTCGATGAAATCGCGGCGCTGTGCAAGCCGGACGCGATTCACTGGTGCGACGGCACCCAGGGCGAGTACGACCGTCTGTGCGCCGAGATGGTCGAGAGCGGCACCTTCATCGCGCTGAACGCGGACAAGCGGCCGGGCAGCTTCCTGGCGCGGTCCGATCCCGACGACGTTGCCCGCGTCGAGGACCGAACCTTCATCTGCAGCCGAAACGAAGACGACGCCGGCCCCACCAATAACTGGGTCGATCCGGACGAAATGAAGGCCCGTCTTCGCGGCCTCTTCGACGGCGCCATGCGCGGGCGCACCATGTACGTGGTTCCGTTCAGCATGGGTCCGCTGGGATCGCCCATCGCCCACATCGGCGTCCAGGTCTCGGATTCGCCGTACGTCGCCGTGAATATGCGGATCATGACCCGGATGGGCCAACAGGCGTTGGACACGCTCGGCGACGGCGATTTCGTCCCCTGCCTGCACTCGGTGGGCGCGCCGTTTGAGAGGACCGCCGCCGACGTTCCCTGGCCGTGCAATCCCGAGAAGTACATCGTGCAATTCCCCGAGGACCGCTCGGTCTGGTCCTTCGGCAGCGGCTACGGCGGCAATGCGCTTCTCGGCAAGAAGTGCTTCGCGCTTCGCATCGCGTCGGCCATGGCCCGCGACGAGGGCTGGCTCGCCGAACACATGCTGATCGTCGGCGTCGAATCGCCGGACGGCGAAAAGACCTACATCGCCGCGGCGTTCCCCAGCGCCTGTGGCAAGACCAACCTCGCCATGCTGATCCCACCCGAGGGCTTCGACGGCTGGAAGGTGTGGACCGTCGGCGACGACATCGCCTGGATCAAGCCGGGGTCGGACGGGCGGCTCTACGCCATCAACCCCGAGGCCGGCTACTTCGGGGTGGCGCCGGGGACGTCGATGGAATCCAACCCGATCGCGATGCGCACCCTGACCAGTGAGAGCATCTTCACCAACGTCGCGCTGACCGACGACGGCGACGTCTGGTGGGAGGGGATGGACGGAGATCCGCCGGCCCACGCCATCGACTGGCGCGGTCGCGATTGGACCCCGGGCGCGAACGGACCCGCGGCGCACCCCAACTCGCGCTTCACCGCGTCTGTGACCCGGTGTCCCAGCCTCGATCCGGCCTGGGACGATCCGGCCGGCGTGCCGATCAGCGCCTTCGTCTTCGGCGGCCGGTTGAGCCAGGGGTTTCCGCTGGTCTACCAGGCCTTCGACTGGTGCCACGGCGTCTATCTCGCCGCGACCATGGGCTCGGAGGCGACGGCCGCCGCGGTCGGACAGGCGGCGGTCCGGCGCGATCCGATGGCGATGCTGCCGTTCTGCGGTTACAACATGGCCGATTACTGGCGCCACTGGCTCAATATGGGCAAAACCGTGGACGTGGCGCCGGCGATTTTCCGCGTCAACTGGTTCCGCAAGGACGGATCGGGGGCATTCATGTGGCCCGGGTTCGGCCAGAACATGCGGGTTCTCAAGTGGATCGCGGACCGGGTGCGGGGCCGCATCGACGCGCTCGAAAGCCCGTTCGGGTTGGTGCCGCGTTACCGCGATCTCCACTGGAAGGGGCTCGACTTCCCCGCCGAGCGCTTCGGCGCGCTCATGGAGATCGATCGCGGCGCCGGCGTCGCCGAAGCCGAGGATCAGCGCGCGCTGTTCGAGCAGTTCGGCGCAAGGTTGCCCGACGAGATGGAGCGCCAGCGCCAGGCGCTCGCCGAGCGCATGACGTCGGCGCCCGAGGTCTGGCGGCCGGACGAGTAGGCCGCGCCGACGCCCCGCGGTCACGACGAGGTTTGCGGGCCTCCGTCGTCGCCGTCGAGGTCCGAATCCCTTCTGAAGTAGCGCGCATTGCCGGTCGTGGCTTCGGCCTCGCCGCGGTCCACGGCCCGGCGGCCCCGCCGCCGTTCGCCTGGCGCCTGCTCGGCGCCGCGCGGTTCGGCGCGGCGCTCGTGCAAAGCCTTGCCGCAATGGGGGCACACGCCGACGCGTTCGCGAATGCTATTCGCCACATCTTGCAGCACCGTCTCGGCCTCGTCGTCGCCGAGGCCGAGCGTCGCGCGCGATCGCGCGAGGACCCGCATCTCGTCGTGGGTGAGCACGCCGTCCTTGAGCGCCTTGGCGACCTCGCCTTCGTATTCGATCCGGCGCCGTCGCACGGCGCCCATGAAGCCCGAGGCGAGCAGGCCGGCCGGCAGAGCCACCATGCCGACGCCGATGACGCCGAGAATCGCGCCGAGGATCTTTCCGAGCACGGTGACGGGTACGACGTCGCCGTAACCCACCGTGGTCATGGTAATGACGGCCCACCAGATGGCGGCGGGAATGCTGCCGAAGGCCTCGGGCTGGGCGTGTTGTTCGGCGAGATAGGTGAAGCTGGCGGCGATGACGAGCAGGAGGAGAAGCAGAAACATCGCGACGCCAATGCTTCGCGATTCTTCCTTCAGCACCTGCGAGAGCAATGAGATCGAGGATGCGTACCGGGTCAGCTTGAAGATGCGGAGCAGCCGAAGGACGCGCAGGATTCGCAAATCCGCATCGACGAAGAACGCGAGGTAGAAGGGAAGGATCGCCACCAGATCGATCACCGCCATGGGCGAAATCATGTAGCGAAGGCGCCCGATCACAGGCGCGCGGAACCGGGGATCGGGCGATTCCGTGGCCGACCACACGCGAAAGGCATACTCGATGGAGAAGACGGCCACCGAAAAGGTCTCGAACGCATGGAAGTACGGTTGCCACGCGAGCGCGATCGAAGGCACCGATTCGATGACGACCGCGATCGCGTTGGCCGAAATCAACGCGATGAGCACGGCATCGACGACGCGCCCCGCCGAATCCTCCGAGCGGGTCGCGTCTAAGATCTCGTAAACCCTCTGTCTTCGCATTCCGATCACGGCCTCCGGTATGGGTGCGGGCGCCGGGCACCTCCATGATCTCGGTCAAGGCCGCGCCGGGGCTGATACCGGTCCGCCCGCCTCAGCGCCCCTTGACGGCGGCCCAGATCAGCGCCGCCCAGCCCGCCATGAAGAGAGAGCCGCCGAGCGGTGCGGCGCCGGTGATGGGCGGCGCGCCCGTCACACCCATGACGTAGAGCGAGCCCGAGAACAAGATGATTCCCAAGGTGAAGGCGCCGCCGGCGACCGTCAGCGCGCCGGAGTCGTGCGTGCCCGCCTCGCCACCGTCGGGCCGCAGACCGCCCCGGGCCGCAAACGCGGCCGTGGCGAGAAGCGCCAGCGCGTGCCACATGTGGAAGTCGACGCCGATCATGAAGACCTCGCGGAATTCGGAATCGGACACCGCGAGCCCGTGGCGCCCGAAGGCCGCGGCGCAGAGCGCAAGCAATCCGTTGAGCGCGCCCAGCCCGAGCCAGAGCCGGGCGGCGTTGGGCATGCGCGGAGAGGGCGTCATGGGCGGTTCCTGCTGAGGTGTGGGATGTGCGCGAACAAGGCGATGGACCAACGGCCGCAAGAAAACGGGTTTAACCCGGGAGGTGGTCCCGCCGCATCCCTAGTTGCCGGTGGCGGCGCGCGCCGAAGCCTCCGCGGCGGACACGGGGTGGGCGAGGTTGTCGCAGATCTCGTTCGGGACCACTTGGAGGAACTTTTGCCGCTCGCGGTCCCAGTCGCGCACGATGGCCGCCGCGTACTGTGAGTCGGTCTCGCGCGCGTGCTCGGCGACGAGGTCACGGAGCAAGGATTCCCAATGCTCGGTCTCGACCGGTTGCCACGACACCAAATCGCCGTTGACCATCAGCGCGAACTGATCCTCGGGCTGATAGACGAAGGCCATCCCGCCGGTCATTCCGGCGGCGAAGTTGTCGCCGACGGCACCTAAGATCACGGCGATGCCGCCGGTCATGTACTCGCAGCCGTTGGCGCCGCATCCCTCGACTACGGCGAGGGCGCCCGAGTTGCGCACGCAGAAACGGTCGCCCGCCTGTCCGGCGGCGAACAGCTTGCCTGCGGTCGCGCCGTAAAGCACGGTGTTGCCGGCAATCACGTTTTCGCACGACACCAGCGCCGACGACGGCGGCGGGCGGATGACGATGGTGCCGCCCGAAAGCCCCTTGCCGACGTAGTCGTTGGCGTCGCCCAGAACCTCGAGCTTGAGCCCTTGGACCGCGAAGGCGCCGAGCGACTGGCCGGCCGAGCCCCGCAGGCGCAGGGTGATCTGGTCGGCCGCCAGCCCGGTCATGCCGTAGCGCCTAGTGATCAACGAGCTCAACCGGGTGCCGATGGTGCGCTGCATGTTGCGGATGGTGTAGGCGAGCTGCATCTTCTCGCCCTCTTCCAGCGCGGCGTGCGCGTCCTCGACGATCTTGGCGTCCAAGGTGTCGGGCACCTCGTTCCGTCCCTCGATCGTGCAGTAGGGGGCGAAGCCGCCGGTGTCCGACTGGGCGAGAAGGGGATTGAGGTCGAGGTCGTCCAGATGCGGGCTTCCGCGGCTGACCTGGAACAAAAGATCGGTGCGCCCGATGATCTCGGTCAAGGAAGCGACGCCGAGCGAGGCAAGGATCTCGCGCACCTCCTCGGCGATGAAGGTGAACAGGTTCATCACTTTTTCAGGCGTTCCGGCGAAGCGCTGACGCAAGGCCTCGTCCTGGGTGCAGATGCCGACCGGGCAGGTGTTGCTGTGGCATTGACGGACCAGGATGCAGCCCATGGCGACCAGCGTGGTGGTCCCGATCCCGAATCCCTCGGCGCCCAGCATGGCGGCGATGACCACGTCGCGCCCGGTCTTGATGCCGCCGTCGACCCGCAAGGTCACGCGGTGGCGCAGACGGTTGAGCGTCAGCACCTGGTGAACCTCGGACAGCCCCATCTCCCACGGCACGCCCGCGTACTTGATGCTGGACTGGGGCGATGCCCCGGTGCCGCCCGAGTGGCCCGAGATCATGATCACGTCGGCCTTGGCCTTGGCGACGCCGGCGGCGATGGTGCCGATGCCGGCGCGCGCCACAAGCTTGACCGAGACGCGGGCGTCCGCGTTGATCTGCTTCAGATCGTAGATGAGCTGCGCCAGGTCCTCGATCGAATAGATGTCGTGGTGCGGCGGCGGCGAGATCAGGGTGACGCCAGGGGTCGAGTGGCGGAGCTGCGCGATCTCGGCCGACACCTTGAAACCGGGAAGCTGGCCGCCCTCGCCGGGCTTCGATCCCTGGGAAATCTTGATCTCGATTTCGCGGCAGTTGTTGAGGTACTCGGCGGTGACGCCGAACCGGGCCGAAGCGACCTGCTTGATCGAGGAGTTCGCGTTGTCGCCGTTGGCGCGCGGCCGGAAGCGCTCCGACGCCTCGCCGCCCTCGCCGCAATCGGACTGGGCGCCGATCCGGTTCATGGCGATGGCGAGCGTCTCGTGGGCTTCGCGCGATAGCGCGCCGTGCGACATGGCGCCGGACACGAAGCGCTTGCGGATCTCGGTGATCGACTGCACTTCGTCGATCGAAATCGGCGCTTGGCTGGGCTCGAAGTCCCACAGATCGCGGAGATGGATGGGCGGCATCGACCGCACTGCCTCGCTGTAGGCCTTGTAAGTGCGGTAGGAATCGGTTTCGACGGCGGTCTGAAGGATGTGGATCTGGCGGCCCTCGAAGGCGTGCAGCTCGCCGCTGCGCCGCGAACGATAGTAGCCCCCCACCGGCAACGGCGTGGCGTCGTCGGCGAAGGCGGCGTGGTGCGCGGCCACCACCTTGCGCTGGATGCCGGGCATGCCGATTCCCGAGATCCGCGACGGCATGCCGGGGAAGAACTCCGCCACCAGGGTCCGGGACAGCCCGACCGCCTCGAAGTTCGCACCGCCGCGGTAGGCGCTGATCACCGAGATCCCCATCTTTGACATGATCTTCAATAGCCCGTCGTCGACCGCGCTCTTGTAACGCGCGAGCGCGGTCTCGAGATCGGCGTCGGCGAATAGGCCGCGGCCATGGCGCTCGGCGATCGTCTCCTCGGCAAGGTAGGCGTTGACGGTGGTGGCGCCGACGCCCACCAGCACGGCGAAGTAATGGACGTCGAGGCATTCGCCCGCCCGCACGTTGAGCGAGGTGAAGGTGCGCAGGGACTGGCGCATCAGATGGGCGTGGACGGCGCCGGTGACGAGGATCATCGGCACCGGCGCACGGTCCGGGCCGGTGTTCTTGTCACTGAGAATCACGTGAACGCAGCCGCCGCGAATCGCGTCCTCGGCCTCTCTCTGGATGCGGTCGATGGCGCGGCGAAGCGCGGACGCGCCGCCGACCTCGTCCGCGTCGGCTTCGGCCGGCTCGAAGGTGCACTCGATCTCGACCGCGGATTTGCCCATCGAGCGGTGCATGGCCTCGAACTCGGCGTTGAGCAGGACCGGCGATTCGAGCTGCAGCACATCGCACTGACTCTCGTCTTCATCGAGAATGTTGCCGAGATTGCCGAGCCGGGTCTTGAGTGTCATGACGCGGCGCTCGCGAAGCGAATCGATCGGTGGGTTGGTCACCTGGCTGAAGTTCTGGCGGAAGAAGTGGTGCAGGCCGCGGTAGTGGTCCGATAAAACCGCCACCGGCGTATCGTCGCCCATGGAGCCGATCGCCTCACGGCCCTCAGCGGCCATGGGTTGGAGGATCAGCTCGAGGTCCTCCATGCTCCACGCGTAGCACATCTGGCGCCGGCGCAAGGAATCGGGGTCGAACTCGGGTGTGGCGACGGCGTGGGACTGAACCAGAGAATCGATCTGCGTGATGTTGCGGACCCACTCGCCGAACGGCTGGCGGCGGGCCAGATGGTCCTTAAGCTCGGCGTCCCGGTACAACCGGCCCTCACTCAGCTCGACCGCGATCATTTCGCCCGGCCCGACGCGCCCCTTCTCCACCACGCTCGTCTCGTCGAGGCGCACCATCCCGGTTTCCGAGCCGACCACCAGGATGCCGTCGGCGGTGAGCGCGTAGCGGAGCGGCCGGAGCCCGTTTCGGTCCATCCCGGCCATCACCCAGCGCCCGCCGAACGCGGCGAGCGCGGCGGGTCCGTCCCACGGCTCCATGACCGAGGCGGAGTAGGCGTAGAGGTCCTTGTGCGCCTGTGGCATGGCGGCCTTGCCGGTCCAGGCGTCGGGGATCAATAGCACGTGCGCCGTGGGTAGCTCGCGTCCGCTCCGGACGAACACCTCGAAGACGGCGTCGAGCGCGGCCGAATCCGAACTTCCCGGCTGGATCACGGGTTTGATGTCGTCGATACGGTCGGCGAAGAGACGCGAGGCCATGCGCGGCTCGTGGCACGCCATCCAGTTGGTGTTGCCGCGCAGCGTATTGATCTCGCCGTTGTGGGCGATGACCCGGAACGGCTGGGCCAGGTGCCAGGTGGGGAAGGTGTTGGTGGAATAGCGCTGGTGGTAGATGGCGAAATTGGAAATGAAGCGCGCGTCGTTCAGGTCGGGATAGAAGGCGCTCAGCTGCTCGGCCAGGAACATGCCCTTGTAGATGACGGAGCGGCACGAGAGCGAGCAGATGTAGAAATCAGTGATGTGGGCGGCGAGCGCCGCCCTCTCGATGCGGCGACGGATGATGTAGAGCTCGGTCTCGAACTTGGAATCGCTGACGCCCTTGGTGTTGGCGATCATGATCTGCTCGATCTCGGGGCGCGTCGCGTTCGCCTTCTCGCCGATCACCGAGACGTCCGCAGGCACCTGACGCCAGCCGTAAATGTAGTAGCCGCAACGAAGGATTTCGGACTCGACGATCTCGCGGCAACGCTCCTGGGCGGCGAAGTCGGTGCGCGGCAGGAACACCATGCCGACGGCGAGCCGCCGCGGCTGCACCTGGTGGCCGGTGCGCTCGACGTGGCCCTTGAAGAAGTCCTGGGGGATCTGCAGATGGATCCCGGCCCCGTCGCCGGTCTTGCCGTCGGCGTCCACCGCGCCCCGGTGCCATACGGACTTGAGCGCGTCGATGGCTGCGAGCACGAGTTCGCGCCTGGGCTTGCCGTCGACGGCGGCTACCAGGCCGACCCCGCAGCCGTCGTGCTCTTCGGCCGGATCGTAAAGCCCGTCGCGGGCGAGGCGTTCGGAATTGCGCCGCCAGATTTCGACGAAATCGCTCGGCCCGCGTTGTGGCGATCGCGCCATCTTCGCTCCCTCAGGCGGCCGCGGCCGCGGCACCGGGCTGGGCCTGGATGTGGCGGTCGATGGCTTCGGCCGCGACGCGCCCGTCGCGGATCGCCCAGACCACCAGCGAGGCGCCGCGGACGATATCGCCGGCGGCATAAACGCCTTCCAAGTTGGTTGCCATCGTCTCCCAATCGACGGCCAGCGTGCCGGCCGCGCCGAGTTCGAGTTCGGGCGCATCGAACAGCGTCGGCACGTCGTCGACATCGAACCCGAGGGCCTTGATCACAAGGTTGGCGCGGATGTCGAAGGGGGCCGAATCGGCCGGCACCGGCGCGCGGCGGCGCGCGGCGTCGGGCGCGCCGAGGCGCATGGCCCGGGCCCGGACCGCTGCCACGGCGCGCTCGCCCAGGAACGCTTCGGGCGCGGTCAGCCAGCCGAATTTGACGCCTTCTTCCTCGGCGTACGCCACCTCGCGCGCCGAGCCCGGCATGTTGGCGCGGTCGCGGCGATACAGGCACGTGACCGAGCGTGCACCTTGGCGGACCGCGGTCCTGACACAGTCCATGGCGGTATCGCCGCCGCCGATCACGACAACGTCTCGCGCGTGCGCGTTCAGCGCACCTGAATCGAAGGCCGCGACGGGGTCGCCGAAATCCTTGCGGTTGCTGGCGATCAGGTACTCCAGCGCCGGCACCACGCCTTCGAGGTGGGCGCCGGGAACGGCGATCTCGCGGGCCCGGTAGGCGCCGATGGCGATGAGCACGGCATCGAAGCGGGCGCGCAAGTCGGCGAACGCGATTTGGCCGCCGACGTCGGCGTTGAGATGGAAGTGGACGCCGGCCGCATCAAGCAAGTCCGCGCGGCGCTGCACGAGATGTTTTTCCAGCTTGAAGCCGGGAATGCCGTACACCAAGAGACCGCCGATCCGGTCGTAGCGGTCGTAGACGTGGACCGAATAGCCCTTGCGTCGAAGCTGCTCGGCCGCCGCCAAGCCTCCGGGGCCGGCGCCGACGATGGCGACGGATCGGTCGAGCTCGCGCCGGGGCAGGGGCGGCGTCACCCAACCCCGCTCCCAGGCGGTGTCGGTGATGTGCTTTTCGATGGCGCCGATGGTGACGGTGCCGTGGCCCGCCGTCTCGATGACGCAAGAGCCCTCGCACAGTTTGTCGTGGGGACAGATGCGCCCGCAGATCTCGGGCATGTTGTTGGTGGCCGCGGAAATCCGATACGCTTCCTCCAGGCGCCCGCCGGCGGCGAGCATCAGCCAGTCCGGGATGTCGTTGGACAGCGGGCAGTCGATCTGGCAGTAGGGAATGCCGCATTGCGAACATCGGCTCGCTTGGCCGGCGGCCTTGACCGGATCGAGGTGGCCGTAAATCTCGCGAAAATCGTTCCGACGCTCATTCGCCGCGCGCTTTTCGGGCATGCGCTTGGGTCGGCTGACGAACTGAAGCATGGGTTCGGCCATGGGGCCCCTCGCCGTGTCCCGAAGGTTCGGACGCGCCTCCCGGTGCGCCGCGACCACCGGATATAAAGGTAATCCGCCGGACATAAAGCATGAGCATTGCGTCGCGCGCAAGACCATCAAGGTCAATAATCATTACCCATAATTCGGCTTTGGATCGAAGTAGGCTATTTTCCGCACCCGCCGCCTTGTAACTTCTGTGGTTCGCACGTTGATTTAGTCCCGTTTTGGAACAAATTGATTATTTGACCCCTCGGCGCGCAATGATATAAGCGGATCAATATTTTGGGGTGAATCAGACGTGACACTCCTACATATTGTAATCCTTTCCCTGATTCAGGGGATCGTGGAGTTCCTCCCGATCAGTTCGTGGGGCCACCTTGTCCTGCTCAAGGAACTCGCGCACTGGCCCGACCATGGCCTTGTCATGGAGGTCGCCGTGCACGTGGGCTCGCTCGGCGCCGTGGTCGTCTATTTCCGGCGTGACCTTTGGGCGATGGTTCTCGGCGTGGTGCGCGCCACACGCGGACGCCCCGATCCCGGGACCCGGCTTGCAGCCTTGATGGTGGTGGGGACGATACCCGTTGTGGTGGCCGGGTTCGCCGTCGACCGGATCTTTGGCGATTCGCTCAGAACGCTCGAGGTGGTGGCGTGGACCACTTTCGTGTTCGCAATCGTGCTTTACGTCACCGACCGCCGCGGCATGACGGTGCGTCGCCTCGAGCATATGGCCTACGGCGACGCCATCGTCATCGGCCTCGCCCAGACACTGGCACTCGTACCCGGCACCAGCCGGTCCGGCATCACCATGTCGGCCGCGCGCATGCTCGGAATCGAACGCCCCGACGCGGCCCGGTTTTCGATGCTGCTGGCGGTCCCGGCGATCCTCGGCGCCGGCGTCCTCAAATCGGCGGAGCTGGTCGGCTCCGACGCCGCCGCCCTGACCCTCGCGTCCTTCATTGCCGCGGCACTGGCCTTCGCCGCCGCTTTGATCGCGATCACTGCGCTGATGGCCTGGCTCCGGCGCGCCGGTTTCACCCCGTTCGTCGTCTACCGGTTGATTCTTGGCGCGGGCTTGCTGGTACTCGCCTACGCCACCTGAGGTCCGCCCGCCTCCGCCGCTTTATCCGCTTGATCGGCACCGGCCCGCACCCCCCCCCGTCCGGCCGCTCCAAGCAACCCATTCCGGGGGCGTTCGGGCGGGGGTACGGGCCGGTGCGATTCCGCTTAAGCGAATAACGGTCTAGGTGGCGACCGCGCCGTCCTCGTCCGCGCGCATCTCGAAGGCCGCCGCCATCAGGGCGCGTGTGTACGGCGTCTTGGGCGCGGTGAATAACGCGTCCGCCGGGCCTTCCTCGACGACGCGCCCGGCCCGCATGACGATCACATGGTGGGCCAGCGCGCGCACCACCTTGAGGTCGTGGCTGATAAACAGATAGGCGAGGGTGTAGCGCTGCTGCAAAGCGCGCAACAGCTCCACGATCTGCGCCTGCACCGTCATGTCCAGCGCGCTCGTCGGCTCGTCGAGGACGATGAACTTGGGCTTGAGCACCAGCGCCCGGGCGATGGCGATCCTCTGGCGTTGGCCGCCCGAGAACTCGTGCGGATAGCGGTCCTGCATTTCGGGTTCGAGGCCGACTTCCGCGAGCGAGGCTCCGATGATCTCGCGGCGTGCCGCGAAGGTGCCGCCGAGCCCGTGCACCAAAAGCCCTTCTTCGATGATGCGCCCGACCGACATCCGCGGGCTTAGGCTACCGTACGGGTCTTGAAAGACGATCTGCATCTCGCGCCGGAGCGGCCGGAGCGCGGAGGCGCGCAGTTCCTGGATTTCGCGGCCGCGAAACCGGATGATGCCCTCGCTCGTCTCGAGCCGGAGCAGCCCGCGCCCGAGCGTGCTTTTCCCGGAGCCGCTTTCGCCGACCACTCCCAGGGTCTGGCCCTCGCGCACCGCGACGGTGATCCCGTCCACCGCCTTCACGTGGCCGACGGTGCGCCGGATGACCCCGCGCTTGATCGGGAACCAGACCTTGAAGTCGGTGCTGGCCATGATCTCTGGCGCGCCCGCGGGAACGGGGTTCGGCGCGCCGCCGGGCTCGGCGGCGAGCAGGCGCCGGGTGTAGGGATGCTGGGGACGCTCGAAGATCTCGGTCGACGTTCCGGTCTCGACGAGCGCGCCATTCTCCATGACGCACACCCGGTTCGCCATATGGCGGACGATGCCCAAGTCGTGGGTGATGAGCAAAAGCGCCATGTTGAAGCGCGCCTGCAAGTCCATCAACAGCTTCAGGATCTGGGCCTGGATCGTGACGTCGAGCGCGGTGGTGGGTTCGTCGGCGATCAAGACGTCGGGCTCGTTGGCGAGCGCCATGGCGATCATCACGCGCTGCTGCTGGCCGCCTGAGAACTCGTGCGGCAGCGCGTCCAGCCGGTCCTCGGCCTCGGGCAGGCCCACCAGATGGAGGAGCTCGGTCACCCGGTCGCGGGCCTGGTGCCTGTCCATTTGCTTGTGGACGAACAGCACCTCGCTGATCTGACGCTCGATCGAGTGCAGCGGATTGAGCGACGAGAGCGCTTCCTGGAAGATCATGGCGATGCGGTTGCCGCGCAGTTGGCGGAGCCGCGCCTCGGGTGCCCCCATGAGCTCTTCGCCCGCGAATCGGATGCTGCCGCCCGGATGCCAGGCCGGCGGATAGGGAAGAAGCTGCAGGATCGACAGCGCGCTCACCGACTTGCCGGACCCGCTCTCGCCGACAAGACCCACCGTCTCGCCGCGGTGGATGTCGAATGAAATCCCGCGCACGGCGTCGACCTCCCTCGCTCCGCGCCCGAACGAGACGCGCAGGTTCTGAACCTCGAGCAGCGCCGACTCGGCCATCACCCGTCCCCCGCGCCGGCGCCGGCCTCGCTCGCGGCCCGCGCGGCGGGCGCGGAGGCTTCGTCGTCCGCGGCCATTGCTCGGCGGGGGTCGAAGGCGTCGCGCACGCCTTCGCCAATGAAGATCAGCAAGCTCAGCATGATGCCGATGGCGAAGAACCCGGTGAGCCCCAGCCACGGCGCCTGGAGGTTGGCCTTGCCCTGGGCGAGGATCTCTCCGAGCGAGGCCGATCCCGGCGGAAGTCCAACTCCCAGGAAGTCGAGCGCCGTCAGTATGGTGACCGAACCGGAAAGGGTGAACGGCAGAAAAGTCAGCGTCGCCACCACCGCGTTCGGCAGGATGTGGCGGAACATGATCATGGGGTTGCTGACGCCCAAAGCCCGCGCTGCGCGCACGTAGTCGAAATTGCGCACCTTCAGGAACTCGGCCCGCACCACGCCGACGAACCCCATCCACGAAAAGAGCAGCATGAGCCCCAGAAGCCACCCGAAGGTGGGCTCGACCACGCTGGCGAGGATGATCAGGAGATAGAGGATCGGCAGGCCCGACCAGATCTCCATGAAACGCTGGAAGGAAAGATCGATCCAGCCGCCGAAATAACCCTGAATGGCGCCGGCGGTGACGCCGACGACGGCCGAGATGACCGTCAGCGTGAAACCGAACAGGACCGAAATGCGAAACCCGTAGATCAGGCGCGCGGTCACGTCGCGGGCCTGGTCGTCGGTTCCCAACCAGTGCTCGGCGTCCGGCGAAGACGGCGCCGGATCGCGAAGGTCCCAGGCGACCGTGCGGTGGTTGTAGGGAATGAGCGGGCGGATCATCCAACCCTTGGCCGCGATCAGCGAGGCGACGGCGGGGTCGCTGTAGTCGGCCTCGGTCGCGAACTCGCCGCCGAAGGTGGTCTCGGGGTAGGCATTGAGGATCGGCGCGTAGAAGCCGCCATCGTAGTAGACCACGATCGGCGTTTCGTTGGCCACCAGCTCGGCGAACAGGCTGACGACGAAAAGACCCAGGAAGATCCAAAGCGCATAGAAGGCGCGGCGGTTGGCTCGGAAATTGGCGAGCCGTCGGCGCCCGATGGGGGTGATGCGGACACCCAAGATGCGGTCCTCGGCGGGGGCGCTCACGTCCCCTGCCTTTCGAATGTGATCCGCGGATCGATCACGTGGTACATCAGGTCGCCGACGAGGCCGAGGATCAACCCCAGAAGCGAGAAAAAGTAGAGGGTTCCGAACATCACCGGATAGTTGCGGGCAAAGGCGGCCTCGAAGCCGAGAAGGCCCAACCCGTCGAGGGAGAAGATGATCTCGATCAGGAGCGAGCCGGTGAACAGCACGCCGATGAAGGCCGATGGAAAGCCCGCGATGACGATCAGCATGGCGTTGCGGAACACGTGGCCGTAGAGCACGCGGCGCTCGGTCAGGCCCTTGGCCCGCGCGGTCACCACGTACTGCTGGCCGATCTGGTCGAGGAACGTGTTCTTGGTCAGCATCGTCAGCGTCGCGAACCCCCCGATCACCATGGCCAGGACCGGAAGCGTGATGTGCCAGAAGTAATCCAGAATCCGCTCGGGCCAGGCGAGTTCCCCCCAGTTTTCCGAGACCAGACCCGCCAATGGAAACCATTCGAGATACGTGCCGCCGGCGAAGACGACCAGAAGCAAGACGGCGAAGAGAAAGCTGGGGACCGCGTAGCCGACGATGATGATGCCGCTGGTCCAGATGTCGAACCGGCTGCCGTCGCGCACCGCCTTGGTGATGCCAAGCGGAATCGAGATCATATAGACCAGCAAGGTCGTCCAAACGCCGAGCGAGATGGAAACCGGCATCTTGTCGAGGACCAGCGCCACCACGGGTCGGTCATGAAAGAAGCTGTCGCCGAAGTCGAAGACCGCGTAATTCAAAACCATCTGAAAAAAGCGGACGTGCATCGGCTTGTCGAAGCCGTACATGCGCTCGATCTCGGCGATGAACTCAGGGTCCAGTCCTTGGGCGCCGCGATATTTGCCGCGCGGACCCGCGCTGCCCTCACCTTGCCCGCGCGGGGCGCGCGCCTCCAGCGTCTCGCCGGTGCCGGCCCGGGTCACGCGTTCGGTGATTTCCGTGCCCTCGCCCGTGAGCTGGCCGATCAATTGCTCGACGGGCCCGCCGGGAGCGGCCTGGATGACCACGAAGTTGATGATCATGATGCCCAGCAGGGTCGGCGGGACCAGGAGAAGGCGACGGACGATGTAAGCGAACATGGCGGCGCTCAGCCCGTGGACCCGCGCCGGAGCACGCGTCGGAAAACAACGAAGCCGAGGACCAGAAGGCCGGAGAAGACGGCCAGCACGATCATGGTTCCCGGCGTGTCACCTTGCTCTTTCTCCTCGGCCAGCGGCTCCGATTCCTTGCGCGCATCCAGCGCCGACGCCTTGGCGGAGTCGATCCACCAATAGCTCAGGCTGGTCCCGTTCTTCGGCGTGACCGCGGGCCGGGCGAACTTGTTCCAATAGGCGATGCGCTGGGTGCGCGAGTGCCATTGCGGAATCACGTAGTGAGCCCAAAGAAGCACACGGTCCAGCGCGCGCGTGCGTGCAACCAGGCTTTCCCTGTCCGGCGCCGAGATGATCAGTTCGATCAGTTCGTCGATCGCCGGGTCCTTGATGCCGGCGAAGTTCCGTCCGCCCGGCGAATCGGCCGCCGCCGAGCCCCAGAAATCGCGCTGCTCGTTGCCCGGCGAATCCGACTGACCCCAGCGGGCGACGATCACGTCGAAGTCGAATTCGCGCAGCCGGTTGATGTACTGGGATCGGTCGACGAGACGGACGCGGACGTCGATCCCCAGCCTGCCCAGGTTGCGCTTGAAGGGAAGCACGATGCGCTCGAACGCCGGCGACACCAAGAGGATCTCAAAATTCATGCCCTCGCCGGTCTCGGCGTTGACCAGCTTCGAATCGCGCACCACCCACCCGGCTTCGGCCAATAGCGCGAAGGCCGCGCGCAGGTTCGCGCGCGGCCAGCCGGACCCATCGGTTGGCGGCGCAACGTAGGTCTCCGAGAAGACCTCGTTCGGAATGCGGCCACGGAAGCAATCGAGGATATCCATCTCCTCGCCTGCGGGCAGGCCCGAGGACGCCAGTTCGGAATTGGAGAAAAAGCTTTCGGTGCGCGCGTACTGGCTGAAGAACAGGTTGCGGTTGGACCACTCGAAGTCGAAGGCATAGGCGAGTGCGCGGCGCACCCGGGCATCCGCGAACACCGGCCGGCGGTTGTTCATTACGAACGCCTGCATGCCGGTTGGCCTTTGATGGGGGACCTCCTCGAGCTTCAGCCAACCCTCGCGAACCCTCGGAACGTCGTAGTCCAGCGCCCAGGCCTTGGCTTGATTCTCCTCACGGTAGTCGATCTGCCCCGCTTTGAGGGCGAGGCGAATCACCGTGGGATCGCGATAGTAGTCGTAGCGGATGCGATCGAAGTTGTTTCGGCCGCGGTTGACCGCGAGGTCCTTGCCCCAATAGTTCTCGACCCGTTCGACGATTACGTTGCGGCCCGGATCGAAATCGACGATCCGGTAAGGACCGCTTCCCAAGGGTGGCTCCAGGGTGGTCTTCTCGAAGTCGCGGCCCTCCCAATAGTGCTTGGGCAGGATCGGTAGCTGGCCCACGATCAGCGGAAGCTCGCGGTTGATCCGTTCGCCGACGGCGATTCTGTCGCGGCATTCCGCGGGCAGGATCAACGGGCGCCGCGCCGTCTGCGCGACCGCGCGGTCGATCGGGGCGCCGAAGACGAACCGCACCCGACGCGGTCCCAGCTTTTCCACCTTTTCGATGCTGCTGTAATAAAAGCGATAAAACGGTTGGCCCTTGGCCTTCAGCGTCTCGAACGAGAAGATCACGTCGTCGGCGGTGATCGGCTGGCCGTCGTGCCAGCGCGCTTCCTCGCGCAGCGTGAACGTGACCCACGAACGGTCGTCTGGCCATTCGATGGACTCGGCGATCAGCCCGTATTCGGTAAAGGCCTCGTCGGCACTGGAGACGGTCAAGGATTCGATCGCGCTTCCCGCGCCCGGCACCCCCTTGATGATAAAGGGATTGAAGCTGTCGAACGTGCCCTGTACGCCGAGCACCACCGCGCCGCCCTTGGGCGCGTCCGGGTTGACGTAGTCGAAGTGTTCGAACGCGGGCCCGTACTTGGCCTCGCCGTGCATGGCCATGGCGTGCGAGACGCGGACTCGCTCTTCGCCGGCGGCACCGGCCCACGCCAGGGTGGCGATCACGAGCGCGGCCCCGAAAGGGGCGATGGTGCCTGCCATGGTTTCCCCAATCCGCCTCAACGGCGGTCCATGGGCCAATATTGTCGGGACTGGGGCGTCGGGATCAAGAGCCGCGTTCCTCACGTGCCCACGAACGCGCGCGGTCTTCAGCCCCGGCCGCCGCCTTCGGCGAGGATGCCGAGCGCGGCCGCGTGCGTCCGGCCGTCGCCGGCGGCGATCACGCGGCCGTCCGATGCGAGATCGAGAGCACGGCCGGCCCAGTCGGACATCACCCCGCCCGCGCCGCTCACCACCGGAACCAGGGCCATGTAGTCGTAGGGCTCGAGATCGCCTTCGACCACCAAGTCGACGAAGCCGCTGGCCAACAGCCCGTAGGCGTAGCATTCACCGCCGTAGACCGTGCGCCGAACGCGCCCTCGCAAGTTCTCGAAAGCCCGCAGATCGGGACCCTCGAACATCTGCGGCGAGGTGGTGTACAGCCAAGCCTGGTCGAGCGCGGGACAGCTTCGGGTGGTGACCGTCTCGCCGTTGAAACGGGTGGGCTGGCCCGCGACCCCGACCCAGCGTTCCTCGAGAATCGGTTGGTCGATCACGCCGAGGACCGGCGCGCCGCCGCGCGCCAGCGCGATCAGCACGCCGAACGTGGGCTTTCCGGTGACGTAGGCTTGCGTTCCGTCGAGAGGGTCGAGCACCCAGACGTACTCGGATTCCGCGCGGACGGTTCCGTATTCTTCGCCGACAATCCCGTGATCGGGGACCTCGGCCTCGAGGATCTCGCGCATGGCGGCCTCGCTCTCGCGGTCAGCGTCCGAGACGGGGCTCGCGTCGGCCTTGTACTGGATTGCGACGCCGGACCGGTAATGGCGTTTCAGGATCGGGCCGGCGGCATCTGCGAGCCGCCCGGCCAACTCGACAAACGCCCCGGGCACAGCGGCTTCGGCCGCGGTGCTCATGGAAGGGGCTCCGGCGAATCCGAGAGAGAGCGCAGATACGCGATCACGCCCGCTCGGTCGCCTGCCTTCTTGAGGCCGGGGAACGTCATCTTGTTTCCGGGCGCGAATTCCTTGGGCTTGGTGAGAAAGGCGTTCAGCGCCTCGTACGTCCATTCGCCGCCGAGCCCCGAAAGCGTAGCCGAGTACTTGTACCCCTCGGCCCTACCCTTGGGGCGGCCGACCACGCCCCAGAGATTGGGTCCGATCTTGTGACCCGCCTGCCGCCCGGGGGTGTGGCAGGATTTGCATTTGTTGAAGATCTTTTTTCCCCGCTCGGTATCCACCGTGGCCAGCATCGCCAGCGTGTCATCCTTGTCCACAGATCCGTCCGTCGCTTTGGTCGCCTCGGAATTGTCCGCGGTGACCGCCGCCCGGGCTGCGTTCACCGGTGATTCGTCGACGTGCAAGAACGCCTCGCCGATAGTGTGCGATCCCCAGGTCAGCCAGAGCGCTGCGAGCACGGCGGCGCCGAATTTCTCGAGAAACGAAAAGCGCATCGAGCGGTCCCAGTCCAGCCGCGTCCGAACGATCCGGGGGCACGAACCAGCGATTCCCGCGCCACCGGACGCATCCCCCCGCGCGAGCCTGTTTACACACTTCGGCCTCCTCCTTCCATCCCCGAATCGCCAAGCCCCGCGTCGGGCCGTTCCGTCGCCGGGCGCTTTGCGTATATGGTGAGCCCATCTCGCCACAGCGAACATACGGACCCGCACCGTGACCGCCGCCGGCAACCCCATCGTCGTGATACCTGCGCGTATGGCCTCGACCCGGCTTCCCGGAAAGCCGCTCGCCGACATCCACGGCGCGCCCATGATCGTTCATGTCTGGCGCCGCGCGGTCGCCGCCGGGGTGGGTCCGGTGGTGGTGGCCTGCGCCGAGCCCGAGATCGCCGCCGCCGTCAAGGCGGCGGGCGGGCGGGCCGTGCTCACCCGAGCCGACCATGCGTCGGGCTCGGATCGCGTCTTCGAGGCCGTCGAGGCGGTCGATCCGAACGCCAACCACGACCTCGTCGTCAACCTGCAGGGGGATCTTCCGTCCATCGAGGCGGACGCGGTGCGGGCGGTCTTGTGGCCGCTCGCGGACCCGGCGGTCGAAATCGCGACCCTGGCCGCGCCTCTTGGGCGTGCGGAAGAGGCGGATGACGCCAACGTGGTCAAGGCGGTGGTCTCCGTGGCCGAGGGAGCGGCGTCGGGCCGCGCTCTTTACTTCTCGCGCGCGCCCGTCCCCTGGGGCGCCGGCGGCCGGTTCCACCACATCGGCATCTACGCGTATCGGCGCGCGGCGCTTGCCCAATTCGTCACGCTCTCGCCGTCGCCGCTCGAGGCGCGCGAGCGGCTGGAGCAGCTTCGCGCCCTCGAGCACGGCATGCGCATCGAGGTGGCGTTCGTTGACACGATTCCGCTGGGCGTCGATACTCCCGCCGATCTTGAGCGCGCGCGCGCCCTGCTGGCGCCCGGACGCACCTGACGCTCGTCCTCGGTGGACGCTTGCGAAAATTCGATCCGGACCGAGGCCCGCTGCCGATGACCGACCCGGAAGAGACGATCGCGTTCCAAGGCGTGCGCGGCGCCTATTCCGATCTCGCCTGCCGCGATGTGTTTCCCGACCTGGCGACGCTCGCGTGCTCCGGCTTCGAGGACGCCTTCGCCGCCCTGAAGGAAGGCCGCGCCGCGCGCGCCATGATTCCGATCGACAATTCCGTCGCCGGGCGGGTCGCCGACATCCATCATCTCTTGCCGGATTCGGGACTGCACATCGTCGGCGAGCATTTCCAGCGCGTCGACCACCACCTGCTCGCGGTTCCGGGCGCCGTGATCGAGGATCTGACCCACGCCCACAGCCACATCCACGCCCTTAATCAGTGTCGCAACCTGATCCGCGAGATCGCGCTCGTGCCGGTCGTCCATACCGACACCGCCGGCGCGGCCAAGGAGATCGCCGAAATCGGCGACAAGACCCAGTGCGCGATCGCGTCCCGGCTCGCGGGCGAGGCGTACGGGCTGGTGTCGCTCCGGGCAAACATCGAGGACGCCGAGCACAACACGACGCGGTTCCTGATCATGGCGCGCGAAGCCCAGATCCCGGAGCCCGATTTGGGTCCGACCATGACCAGCATCGTCTTCCGGGTGCGTAACGTCCCAGCCGCGCTGTTCAAGGCGCTGGGTGGCTTCGCCACCAACGGGATCAACATGACCAAGCTGGAAAGCTATCTCGTTGGCGGCGGATTCGTAGCGGCCCAGTTCTATGCCGACGTCGAGGGCCATCCCCGGCACCAAAACCTGAGGCTCGCATTGGAAGAGCTCGATTTTTTCTCCCGCGAGGTCACTATCCTCGGCGTCTACCCCCAGCATCCCTTCCGCCGCCGGGACCGGGAAGACGCCGATTCGTGAGCCGCGCGCGACTTATTGCGCGGCCAGCCAACTCGCGATCAGCCAGCGGGATATGGAGCCCGACCGAGGCAGCACGAAGCCCGGCGGGTCGAACCGCGCCACTTCTGCGCGGGAGAACCAGCGCGCGTCCTCGAGTTCGGAATCGTTGACGCGGATGGCGTCGGTGGTCGCGCGCGCCCGGAAGCCCAGCATCAGCGACGACGGAAAGGGCCACGGCTGCGACGCCTGGTAGTGGACGTCGGCGACCGTGACGCCGGTTTCCTCGTACACTTCGCGCGCGACCGCCGCCTCGAGGGTCTCTCCCGGTTCCACGAATCCCGCCAAGGTGGAATAGCGCTTCTCGGGCCATTTCGACTGACGGCCGAGCAGACAGTAACCGCCCCCGGCGCCGGGGCGCGTCACCAGCATGATCACGGCGGGATCCGTGCGCGGGTAGTGCTCGTGGCCGCAATCCGCGCCTATGCAGGCACGGGTGAAGCCGGCTTCCCTGCTCTCGGTGGGACTGCCGCAAATGCCACAGAACTGCGTGTGGCGATGCCAGTACATGATGCCGCGCGCCAGCGCCAGAAGCGCGCCGTCGCGGGCGTCGATCAGCGGGCCGACCTCGCGCAGGTCCATGAATTCCGCCTCGCCGTCGAAGGGCGCCAGCGTCCGAGGTTCGGGATCCGGAATCTCGATCGCGAAGAAAACCTCCTCTCCGGCCGTTCCCAGGAACACGACCTCCGAGGCCGATTCGATCATGGCCCGCGCCTCCGGCCCAGCGATCAGGGCGGCGTTGATGTCGTCTCCGCGCGTCACCAGATTGCGGTCCCGGCAAACGGGAATCACCCGTGACGGCCCGTCGCGCAGGCGATCCCACAGCTTCTCGGGCTCGCTGCGTAGATGGGCGGCGCGGTCGAACACGTCGTCGATGAAGATCATTGTGGCTGGCACGCGCGAAAACGTGGCACAGGCGACCGCCCGTTGCAACGTTCGGCCGCGGAACCGCCGTGCTGGAGGAGGAAGGTAACAGTGTTGAGCGGAGTTCGTACCGCCCTGATTCTTTTTGCCGCGGTGGCGTTGTCGGGCTGCATGTCCGGCGCAGGCATCGAACGCCTTGCGTTCGGGGGGCAATGCGTAGCGGACGCCGCCGAAAGGGTGTCCGGCATCGATTGGCTCGAGGCCACAGCCATCGAACTCGGGGTCCGCCAGGGCGCATACGACCCGATGATCATCACGCTACGACGCGACGCGCCGTACGTGATTCGGATCGCCAGCCATGACGACGAGCATCGCCATTTCCGGGCACACGAGTTCTTCGGCTCGATCGCGCTCGCCAAGGTCCTTACCAGCGGCAAGAGGTTCGACGCGAACTGCATCTCGGCGGTCGGCGTCGCGCCCAACGAGACCGCGGAGATCCAGTTCGTCGCGGTCCGCGATGGTCGCTACGACTTCGAAGACATCCGGTTCCTGTACGCGCCGATCGTCGCCGGGTCCGGTCACGGGGTCATTCTCGTCCAATAGCGGGCTCGGCCAATAGCGGAAATCTTGACCACGGCCGCGCCGGTCATAGGCGCGATCCCGTGGGGCGCGCCGGCACCTTTCGAATCCCACGCGTCGCTGATATAGTCTTAGGCGGGAGGCTGTCGGCGGACGGGCCCCTCGCCAATCCGGTCAGATCCGAAAGGAAGCAGCCGTAACGAGTATAGGCCCGGGTCGCCGATCCAGTCTCCCGCCCGTCGGTCGAGGCCTTGAGGCCGGCCCGACGGCATAGCCGCGCCGGGGTATCCATGAACGACCAGGGCGTCGCCGAGGTGCGCGAGACCGGCGGTTCGTACCGCGTCCTCGCCCGCGCCTATCGACCGAAGACGTTTGCCGAACTGATCGGCCAGCAGGCGATGGTGCGCACCCTCACGAATGCGTTCCGAACCGGGCGGCTGGCGCACGCGTTCGTGCTGACCGGCGTGCGCGGGGTTGGCAAGACGACCACCGCGCGAATCATTGCCCGCGCGTTCAATTGCGTTGGCCCCGACGGCGCCGGCGGGCCGACCGTTGAGCCGTGCGGCGAATGCGAGCACTGCCGCGCCATCGAGGAGGACCGCCACGTGGATGTCCTCGAAATGGACGCCGCCAGCCACACCGGCGTCGACGACATCCGCGAGCTGATCGAAAGCGCCCGCTACCGGCCCGCGACCGCGCGCACCAAGGTCTACGTAATCGACGAGGTCCACATGCTCTCGAAGAGCGCCTTCAACGCGCTCCTCAAGACGCTCGAGGAACCGCCGCCGCACGTGAAGTTCGTGTTCGCCACCACCGAGGTGCGCCGAGTTCCGGTGACGGTGCTGTCGCGCTGTCAGCGGTTCGATCTGCGCCGCGTCAACTCGGAAACGCTGGCGGCCCACTTCTCGGGCGTTGCCGAATCCGAGGGTGTCCAAGTGTCCGCCGATGCGCTCAACCTGATCGCCCGCGCCGCGAACGGTTCGGTCCGCGACGGGCTCTCGCTCCTGGACCAAGCTATCGCGCACCGCGCCGACGACGCCGCCGAGATCGGCGCGGACGACGTCCGGACCATGCTGGGACTCGCCGACCGCACCCATGTCTTCGATCTGCTGGACGCGATTCTCAAGGGAGAGATCGCGGGCGCGCTCGATCTCTTCGCGGACCAGTACGCGGCCGGTGCCGATCCGGCCGCGATCATCGAGGACATGCTTGAGCTCGTCCACTGGCTGACGCGCATCAAGATCGTGCCCGCGATCGCCGAAGGCGCCAACGTGCCCGAGGCGGAGCGGGTTCGCGGCCGCGCGATGGCGGACGCGCTCTCGATGGCGGCGCTGGCGCGGGCCTGGCAGATGTTGTTCAAGGGATTGGCCGAGGTTCAGACGGCGCCAGCGGGGTGGCACGCCGCCGACATGGTCCTGGTGCGGATGGCCTATGCGGCGGACCTGCCGACGCCCGCGGAATCGGTCCGCGCATTGAGCCGGGGGAGCGCTCCCGCGCCCGCCAACCGGGACGCGGCACCGCCGCCGCGGGCGCCAAACGCGGCCGCGCCCGAGCCCGAGCTCTCGCCGGCCCCCGAGCCCTCGCCGGCTCCCGAGCCCGAGCCGGCCCCCGAGACCGATGCGGACGACGCCCCGACGACGGCGGCAACGGACGTTCCGGATGGGACCGACGAGGCGACCCGCCACCCGCTGGTACGGGCCGCGCTTGAGACCTTTCCGGGCGCCCGGGTCGAATCGGTGCGCCGAGTCACGGAACCAGCGCGCAATTCCGGCTCGGACGATTCGGCGTAGTCCCATGGGCGAGACCGAAACACGGGAGTCGAAGCCGACGGTTCGCGGCCTGCTGGGGCGCGCTTCGCGAGCGGCGCGCGCGTTCGCGGCGACCCTGCGTTGGCGCTTGGACGTGGATTCAAGGGATGACAGGTGGTCGCGTGCCACGCGAACGCCGAGCGAACCGATCGGCACCATGCTTTGCAACGATGTAGTGCTTGCCGTCGCGCGCATGAAGTTCCGCCGGCTCGCCGAGGAATCCCGGTCGCGGAAGGAGCGCGCCGGCGACGCATGAGGGCGCGCCCCCGCGCGATGGCTCGCGCCCGCGGTCCCTGATATACAGGGCCGAGCGATCCCGTCCTCAACCGAATCGCTGAGTAGGACCGCAGGCCATGAAGAATCTCGGGGAGATGATGAAACAGGCGCAACAGCTTCAGGCCCGGATGGCCGAGCTGCAGGAACGCCTGGCCGAAGTCGAGGTCGAGGGCTCGTCCGCCGCCGGCATGGTACGCGTCACCCTGAACGGCAAGGGGGAAGCGCGGAAAGTGAAAATCGACCCGTCGTTGATGGATCGCGACGAGGTCGAGGTCCTGGAGGACCTGCTGACGGCCGCGTACAACGACGCCAAGGCCAAGGTCGAGGCGCAGGTTTCCGAGAAGATGGCCGAGTTGACGGGGGGCCTCAAGCTCCCGCCCGGCATGATGCCGCCGTTCTGAGCGCGATTTCCGCCTCGCCTTGCGCGCCGCTCCGATCTCCGGGGGTGCGCCCGTGTGCGGCTTTGCGAGCACCGTGATGGCCCATTCGGATTTTGATCGCTTGATCCAACTCCTCGCCAAGCTGCCGGGTTTGGGGCCGCGCTCGGCGCGACGGGCCGCGCTGCACCTCGCCAAACGCCGCGAGTTCCTGTTGGTCCCGCTCGCCGAGGCGCTGGCGGAGGCCGCCGAGACCATCCGGTCGTGTTCGAGATGCGGCAATCTCGACACCCGCGATCCTTGCGCCGTCTGCGCCGACCCCGAACGCGACCCGTCCCTGATCTGCGTGGTCGAGGACGTGGCCGATCTGTGGGCGCTCGAGCGGACGGGCAGTTTTCACGGTCGCTATCACGTGCTGGGCGGCACGCTCTCGGCGATCGACGGGATCGGCCCTGATGAGCTGAACGTTCCTGGGCTGCTCGCCCGCGCGCAAAGCCCTCAGGTCGGCGAGATCATCCTTGCCACCAGCGCCACGATCGAGGGGCAGACCACGGCCCATTACCTTGCCGAACGGCTGGCGAATTGCGAGGTCGTCGTCTCGGGCCTCGCGCACGGCGTGCCCGTTGGCGGCGAGCTCGACTACCTCGACGAAGGCACGCTCTCGACCGCGCTCAAGGCGCGCCGGCCGTTGGACTGAGGGTTTCGGTAAAGGCCGTGCGAACGCCCGCGAGCGCGCTTTCGATCTTCCGGGTCTTCCTCAAGCTCGGCGTCACCTGCTTCGGCGGTCCCATCGCCCACTTCGGCTACTACCGCGACGAGTTCGTGGTCCGGCGCGGCTGGCTGGACGATCGCGAATTCGCGGACCTGGCTGCGCTTTGCCAGTTCCTGCCCGGTCCGGCGTCGAGCCAGATGGGAATCGCGGTCGGGATCAAACGCGCAGGCCTCGTAGGCGGCCTGGCCGCGTGGCTCGGCTTCACGTTGCCCTCGGCCGCGATCATGGTCGGCTTCGGCTACGGGCTTGTGAACTTAGGCGACGCGCTCGGGACGGGTTGGCTGCAGGGCCTGAGAATCATGGCAGTTGCGGTGGTCGCCCGGGCGGTCTGGGGCATGGGGCGGACGCTGTGCCCGGACCCGCGCCGCGCCGCGCTCGCCTTTTTCGCCGCGGTGATGGTGATCCTGTGGCCTACGCTGACCGGCGGCGCGCCGGGGGCGCAGATCGCCGCCATCGTCGCCGGCGGGATCCTGGGGCGCCTCGTCGTTCCAACCGGGAACGAGCCGCCGCAGCCGCTGGAATTCGCGCCCTCCCGGCGGATCGGCGTTGCCGCCTGGGTCCTGTTCTTCGCCTTGCTCGCGCTCTTGCCGGCCCTTGGCTGGCTCGGGGTCCACCCATTGGTCGCCGTGGCCGACGCGTTCTATCGTTCGGGCGCGCTGGTCTTCGGCGGCGGGCACGTGGTGCTGCCGCTTTTGCAGGCCGAGGTGGTGCCGCGCGGTTGGGTTGGAAACGAGGTCTTCCTGGCCGGTTACGGTGCCGCCCAGGCCCTGCCGGGACCGATCTTCACCTTTGCGGGCTATCTCGGCGCGATGATGGACGTGGACGGCGCGCGTTGGGTGACGGCGCTGGTCGCGCTGGTCGCTATCTTCCTGCCCGCGCACCTGTTGGTAATCGGGGCATTGCCGTTTTGGGACGCGCTCAGATCGCGCGCCGGAGTCCGGGCCGCGCTCGCGGGCGTGAACGCCGCCGTCGTGGGGTTGTTACTGGCGGTCCTCTACGATCCGCTTTGGACGGAAACGATACGCGCGCCCACCGATTTCGCCTTCGCGCTCGGGATCTTCGGGCTGCTGGTTTTTACGAAGGTGCCGCCGCCGGTCCTGGCAGGCGCAGCGGCGCTGCTTGGCGCCGCGTCGACGCTGTTTTGAGAAACTACGGAGTTTCGGCGCCTTCGGTCGCGAAGTCGTCGCGGGTAAAGAGCGCCACAAGATCGAGCCCCTCTTTGGAAAGGTTCTCGCGCGCGCCTTCGAGGCGGTCGACAATCGTGATCACCCGCGCGACGGTGCAGCCACGGTCGCGCACGACGCGGCAGGCCTTGAGCACCGATGCGCCGGTGGTCGTCACGTCCTCGACGAGGACGACCGCGGCACCGTCCTCGATCTGGCCGTCGATCAGCTTGGCGGTGCCGTGGTCCTTGACCGCCTTGCGCACGAAGAACGCCTTTACCGGGCGGCGCTGGAAGCTCTTGACGCAGACAGCCGCGACCAGGGGCACGGCCCCCATCTCGAGCCCGCCCACGTATTCCTCGCCCCCGTCATCGAGCGCGTCGAGCATGAGTTCGGCGACGAGGTTCGATCCCTCGGGATGCAGCATGGTTTTCTTCATGTCGAAGAAGAGGGTGCTGGCCCCGCCGGCGGAAAGCTGGAAGTCGCCGCCCGTGAGCACCGATTCGCGCTGAATTATGGCCTGTAGGCGCTGCCGCCGGTCGGCCTGGCGCACCCCGGCCGGGGCGTCATCGCTCATTTCGTCGCTCGAACCATCAAATTCAATCCTAAAACCCGCGATAGGCGTCCCAATTCTGCCATGCTCCGCATCCGCGCGCCACGCTTGCGGTCCAGGCTCCCAACGATCGTTGTGATCACTGGGGAAAAAGGGATAAGAGAATCGCTCGTGACCGGTCGCCGGAACGGCAAGGGGAAATCCACGCCATGCGATCGTTTGCGATCTACGCCCTCGCGGCGCTTGCCGAGATTGCCGGATGCTTCGCGTTTTGGGCCTGGGTGCGGCTTGCGAAGCCGGCCCTGTGGGTTCTTCCCGGGATGGTCGCGCTGGTCGCGTTCGCGTACTTGCTCACCCGGATCGACGCGCTTTACGCGGGGCGCGCCTTCGCGGCCTACGGCGGCGTCTACATCGCAGCATCGCTTCTTTGGCTTTGGATCGTCGAGGGCGCGCGCCCCGACCGCTGGGACGCGACCGGCGCCGCCTTTTGCCTGGTCGGTGCGGCGATCATCCTGTTGGGGCCGCGTACTGCATAAGGCGGGGCCGCGCGGCCGGCCGGCGTTGCGGCCGGGCGGGGGCGCGGGTTGGAGCCGAGTAAACGGACAATGCGCTAGGGGTGCGGGCGTTCCCTGGCCGCCGCCTGAGCCTTGTGCAGATCGACCGGAAACAGACCGACGAGGCGCGGCTGGCGAGCCGCGAAGCCCACTTCCTCACCGGGCGTGAACACCACCTTGACGAAAAAGTCGGCGTCCCCGAGGTCGAACCGCACGTCCGGGACGATTCCGATCCGCCATCCGCCGACGTCCATGTAGCGCGAGTTCTTCTTGAAGCCGCCCAACCCGGTTTCGTTTTCGGACAGCTTCACCTCGACCACGGCCGAAGGCGAAATCCGGTCGAGGACGAAAACGAAAACGACGTAATCGCACCCTTTTTTGGTGGGTACTCAGTGGGTACTCAAATAAATTAAGGGCTTGCCGATTAGGGCCAACCCTTTGAAAAACTGGTGCCCAGGGGCCGATTTGAACGACCGACACACGGATTTTCAGTCCGTTGCTCTACCAACTGAGCTACCTGGGCGAGACCGATAGCACGCCGACGCCGCGGCGCGGTCCACCGGAGCGCCGCTTATAGGGAAAATTCCCGCGGCTGTCCAGCGTACGCGGGCGCCGCTTTCGGGCGTCGCCGCGCACCTTCCCAGGCCCCGGCGGGCGGAAATCATGGTAGCCTTCGCGCACATGGGCGCAACGATGCGGTCCATGACGTGCGGCCGCAACGATGCGGCCGATGACGGAGGAGTGGCGGCACCATGTCCGAGGCCCTGGGGGCATCGACGGCCCCACGGGTCAGGTCTACGCGGCGGCCGACGCGGCCCGCCACTGGCCGAAGGCGCTGGGCGCGCTCGCTGGCGCGCTCGGCGCCGACGTCCTCTACGTAGTAGACGTTCCCTCGGGCCTGACCACGTTCTGGAGCTCGGCCAAGCTTAACCGAGCGCTTCTCAAGGCGATCCGCGAGCGCTATCGGCCGCTCGAGTTCCTCAACCGCATCCGGACCGAGTTCGGCCGCGACCAGGCGCTGACGCGCGGACGCGTGCTCGCCGACGACGAATACGAGAAGAGCGCGCTCTATACCGAGGTCCTGAAGGCCGCGCGGGTCTGGCACGTCCTCGGCGGGATCGTGGCCGGCGATCAGGCGACCGTCGCCGCCCTTGGCTTCCACCGGCCGCGCGACAAGGCCGCGTTCGGCGAGGCCGAGATCGAGTGCTTCCGGGCCTTCGCGCCCCACGTCGGCGCCGCCGCCGGCGTGAAGGCGCGCCCCGCATAAGCGGATTCTGCGCTATTCGTCCTCGTCATTTGTTCGCGAAGCGGGAATCTGGTAAAGGCCCTTGAGCCAGCGCCCCAAGTCGACGTCCGCGCACCGGCGCGAGCAGAAGGGGCGGGTGCGCGCGATCTCGGGCCGCCCGCAGACGGCACAGCGCCGGGGTCCCGGCCGCGCGGCCTCGTCTTTCGGGTTTGTTCTGTCGTCTTCAGACATCGCGCCGCGGGCCTCCTCCGATCCGCGTTGCCGCGACCTCGAAGCGGTCCGGGGCGATCTCGGGATCGGCCACCAGCTCGAGCCGGGCGCCGATGCGGCCTTCCGCCTGCTCCAACGCGCTTGCGCCGGGACCGCGAAGGGAATCGACGATCGCCGGATGAGCCCGCACCGTGAGCGCCGCGCCCGGTGCCGCTCGCGCTTCGCGCAACACTTGGCGGAGCGCGTCGTAAGCGAGCGCCTTCGCAGACGTGATCCGCCCCTTTCCTTCGCACGCGGGACACGACCGGGTGAACAACCGCGTTAGCGACGTCCGGTGCCTTTCACGCGTGAGCTCCACCAGCCCAAGACGGGTGAACCCGGCGACCCGGGTCGGACAGCGGTCGTCGGCGACCGCTTCGCGGAGACGCTCGAGCACCGCGGCGCCGTTCTCGTAACGGCGCATGGAAACGAAGTCGACGACGATCAGCCCGGCGAGGTTGCGCAAGCGGATTTGGCGGGCGATCTCGTCTGCGGCCTCGAGATTGGTGCCGAGCGCCGTTTCCTCGAAACCGCCCGAGGCCGAATGGCCGCCGGTGTTGACGTCGATCGCGCACAACGCCGCGGTTTCGTCGATGATGATGGTGCCACCGGACGAAAGATCGACCGTCGCGGCCAGCGCCTCGTCGATCTGTTCTTCCACTTCGTGGACGCGGAAAAGCGGCACGTCTTCGGAATGAAGCTCCAGCGATTCCGCGAGCTCGGGCGCGAGGCGGCGGCAGAACGCCCGCGCGTCCTCGAGTTTGGCCGCGTCGTCGAACACGACACGCGCGACCCCGAAGCCGGCCGAATCGCGCAAGGTCTGGATCACGGGATTCGCCTCTTCGTGAAGCCGGGCCGGCGGCGTTGCCTGGGTGTGGGCGCTCACCACCCGCTCCCAATGATCGCGCAGATATTCGATGTCGCGCACGACGGCGTCGCGCCCCACGCCGGCGGCAACGGTCCGCAGGATGTATCCCTCGCCATCTTCGGCGAGCTCCTCGATCGTTTCCACGAGCCGGTCAAGCGCGACGCCCGCCTCGATGCGGCGCGAAACCCGCACGCCGGGATGTCCGGGGGTCAGGACGAGATAGCGTCCGGGAAGCGTAGGCCGCATGGTCAGCCGCGCGCCCTTTCCCGGGACCGGATCCTTGAGCACTTGAACCACCACCGCATCCCCTTCCGAAACGTGGTCCGTGATTCTGTCGCGATTCCTCCGCTCAGGTGCTTCGGCGCCGGTGCGCGCGTCCGCCGCGGCAAGGAATCCGGACCGCTCGAGTCCGATGTCCACGAAGGCGGCATGGATTCCGGAAAGCGTCTTCTCGACGCGGCCGAGGTAGATGTTGCCGGTGAGTGCCCGATGGTCGTCCCGCGCCACCATCAGTTCGGCGAGGCGGCCCGCGTCCATGAACGCGACACGCGTCTCACCCGGGCTCACTTCAACAAGGATAGCATCAATAGCCACGCGTTTCGGACCTGTTCACGTTCGGAGCCCGAGACCCCTAAGCAAAGCAGCGGTCTCGAACAAGGGCAAGCCCACGACGTTAGAATACGACCCATTGACGCGGGCGACGAACGCCGCGGCCCGGCCTTGGATGGCATAGGCGCCGGCCTTGCCGCGCCACTCCTCGCTCGCGAGGTAGTTTTCGATTTCCAGCGCCTCGAGGCGTTTGAACGCGACCCTGGTCGTCGCAAGCCGTCGATGGGCGCGGCCGTCGGGGGTGATCACGCAGACCCCGCCCAGGACCCGATGGCGGCGCCCCGACAGGAGCGAAAGGCAGGTGCGCGCCTCGGCCTCGTCATCGGCCTTGGGCAAAATCCGGCGGCCGCAGGCGACCACCGTATCGGCGCCGAGCACCAGGGTTTCGGAAACGCCGTCGGCGCCGTTCATCAGCGCGACCGCCCGGCGCGCCTTCACTTCGGCGAGCCTAACGGTGTGCTGGGCGGGCGTCTCGCGCCGGCGCGGTCCCTCGTCCACGTCGGCCGGTACGACTCTCGCAGGCGTGATCCCGATCTGCGCGAGAAGAGCCAAGCGCCTTGGCGAGCGCGAAGCGAGGACCAAGGCGGGAACGTCGGGGTCTTTCGCGGGCATCCGGATGCTTCCGGGCCGCCGCGCCGTCACTTGAAGCGAAACGTGATTCGACCCTTGGTGAGATCGTAGGGCGTCATCTCGACCGTCACACGGTCTCCGACCAGTACGCGAATCCGATGCTTGCGCATCTTTCCGGCCGTGTGGGCCAGGATTTCGTGGTCGTTTTCCAGCTTCACTCGGAACATTGCGTTCGGCAAAAGCTCGACAACGCTGCCGTTGAATTCGATCAGTTCTTCCTTCGCCATACATCCCTCTTGGCGTTCTTCGGCGCGTGCGCCATAAGAGGCGCGCGGGCGTTCGACGGTCAAGCCTTTTTCGCCGACCCGAGACCGTTACCCACTCGCGTGGTATCGCACCGGGGGCTGGTGCCGACTCAACGGATTACGTGCTAACGCGGCGCGGCGGCGATGTTGCCGCCGTCGACCGTGATGACGGCGCCCGTGGTCGCGGCGGCGAGCGAAAGCTGGACGAAGGCGCGGCCCACGTCGTCGGCCGTCACCTCGCGGCCGAGCAGATTGCCGGCCATGTACGCCGCTGCGCTGACGCCGCGGGCCTTGGCCCGGTGCGCGATCATAGACCGATCCATGAGCCCGGTTCGGACGCGATCGGCGTTGAGCCCGTTCGCGCGGATGCTGTCCTTGCCATGATCGACGGCGTACTGGCGCATCAGCGCCAGCGTCGCCGCCTTGGCGATGCCATAGGGCCCGAAGTCGGGCCCCGGATTCAGCGCCTGCTTGGAGATGTTGAACAGCAGACACCCGCCGAGTCTTTGCGCGCGCATCACCCGGACCGCGTTCTGGGCGATGTGCTGGTGGGCGAAGAAGTTGAGCTCGAAGCTCTTTCGCAAAACCGCTTCGCCGACGGTGCCGATCTCGCCGTGCCAAGCGGCGCCCGCGTTCGAGACCACCACGTCGCATCCGCCGAAGTGGCTCGAAACCCGGTCGAACGCGCGCTTGACCGCGCGCCCGTCGGTCACGTCACAGGCGATCCCCAGCCCGCCGAGGCGCGCCGCGCTCGCCTCGGCCGCGGCGCCGTCCACGTCGAGGACCGCCACCTCGGCGCCCTCGGCCGCGAACGCTTCCGCCGTCGCGCGGCCGATCCCGGAGCCGCCGCCGGTGACCACCACCACGTGACGCGCGAGGCGCTTTTCGGCCGTGCGGCCGATCTTGGCCTGCTCGAGCGACCAATACTCGATGTCGAAGAGTTCGGCCTCCGAGACGCTCTCGAACCTTCCTAAGGCCTCGGCCGCGGTGATGACTTCGGCGTTGGCCTCGGCGAGATCGGCGACTTGCGCCGCCTCCCTTGCCGTCGCGCCGATCCCGAACAGGCCGAGCCCAGGCACCAGGATCACCCGCGGCGCCGCATCGAGCGGAACCCGCGGCGTCGCCTGGCGCGCGTCGTTGCGCGCGAAATAGGCTTGGTAGTCGGCGCGGTAGGCGGCCATCGCCCGGGCCGCCGCACCGGCGAATTCAACGAGCTTCCCGGCCCGCGGCGCCGGCGCCACCATCGGCTTCGGCTTGGTGCGGATCGCGTGGTCGGGCGTCACCGTGCCTTGCTGGCTGTAGCGCGTCACGTCCCTGCCGCCCACGTAGGCCCGAACCGTTGCGCTGGTTCGGTAATCGAAGACAAAACGTGTGATGGGCGCGCCTTCGCCGGCAGGCAAGCTTGCGAGCCCGCGCAGGATCGGCGCCACCTCGGCCACGTTCGCGACGCGGCCGGGCAGCCGGGCCTGGGCGATGCGCTTGCGTCCGACCTTGGCCAAGTGCCTCTCGGCGAGGGTGACCAGATCGATCATGCGGCCATATGCCTGCTTGGCGCTGGCGCCGAAGGTGAAAATGCCGTGCTTGAGCAAGATCAAGCCTTCGATACCCGGATTAGCGAGATAAACCGCGTGCGCTTGCTTGGCCAACGCGAAGCCGGGCATGACGTAGTCCACGAGCGCCGCGCGCGCTTGGTAGACGTCGGCTGCGATGCGCGCGCCGTCCGGCTGATCGATCAAGGCGAGGACGGCGTTCGCGTGGGTGTGGTCGACGAACTTCTCGGGCAGAAACGCGTGCAGCAGGGTCTCGACCGAGGGGTTGGGCGCCGCCGGATCGAGCAGGTTGGTGCGTTGGATCGCGACCATGTCCTCGTCGCCGAGCGCGTCGCGCTGGGCGAGCCGGCGCAGTGGCTCCAGCCGGACGGCGGGAAGGCCGGGCGGCTCGATCGCCGCCATGTCCCACCCGCTTCCCTTGACGCAGATGACCGCGACCCGTTCGCCCACGAGGTCGGCCATCTCGGTCTTGACCGACGTGTTTCCGCCGCCGTGCAGGACCAGGCGCGCATCACCACCGAGAAGGCGCGAGGTGTAGACACGCAGCGCCAAATCCTCGCTCATCCCTTGCGCGGCGTAACGTTCAACCGCCGCTCGGGCGTCCTCGTCCGACCATAAGTTTCGCATCTTGCGGTCTATCCCTCAGGGGCGAACCTCAGCCACTCGCTCCTCAATTCCGTTCAGTTTGTCAAATATCCATATAAGAATGACGAAGAAAAAATAAATCCAGGAGAAGTAATTCACGATCGGAATCAGAGATAGAATCGTCCATGCGGTCTTGTTCCTGCCGATTTTCTTGGCGACATGGTAAAATCCGATCGCAAAAGGAACCGATATGGCGATCAAGGGCAAAAGGGTGACAAAAAGTTCCAACTTAGATCCCATCGCTTCTTCCTCGCACTTTCCGGACGCGTCGTTGTCGCCCCATCAAGGATTCACCGGATCCCGCGCGCCCTCCGCTCCGGGGCTCGAGCTGTGGCCGCGGTCCGGGAACAGCGCGCCGAGCCCCTCGGCCGAGGCCGCGCAGACGCCGCGCTCGGTGATGAGCGCGGTAATAAGCCGCGCTGGCGTCACGTCGAAGGCATAGTTGGCCGCGGGCGTGCCCTCGGGGGTCACGGTGACCGCCACGACCTCGCCGCCGGGCGCGCGTCCCACGGTTGCGGTCACCTCGGCCGGGTCGCGCTCCTCGATGGGGATCTCGGCGAGGCCGTCGCGGATGGTCCAATCGATGGTGGTGGACGGCAGCGCCACGTAAAACGGCACCTCGTTGTCGAACGCCGCCAGGGCCTTCAGATAGGTTCCGATCTTGTTGCAAACATCGCCCGCCGCGGTCGTGCGATCGGTTCCGGTTATGCACAAATCGACCCGGCCCCGCTGCATCAAATGCCCGCCCGCGTTGTCGACGATCACGGTGTGGGGCACGCCGTGGCGGCCCAGTTCCCAGGCCGTCAGCGCCGCTCCCTGGTTGCGCGGCCGCGTCTCGTCGACCCAGACGTGGACACCGAGCCCGGCATCGAATGCCTTGTAAATCGGCGCCATCGCGGTCCCCCAATCCACGGTCGCCAGCCAGCCGGCGTTGCAATGGGTCAGCACGTTGACCCGTTCGTCCGTGCCCTTGCGGTGGGCGGCGGTGCGGATCAACGCGAGACCGTGCTCGCCGATCGCTTCGCAGGCGGCCACGTCTTCGTCGCAGATTTCCCCCGCCCGGCGATAGGCGGCATCCGCGCGGCGCGCCGGCGGAAGCTGGCGCACGAGCCCGGCCACGTCGTCGAGCGCCCAACGCAGGTTCACCGCCGTTGGGCGCGTCGCCGCCAACGTCGCGACGGCGCGATCGAGCGCCGAATCGGAGGCGTCCTCGCCGAGCGCGAGCGCGAGGCCATAGGCCGCCATGGCCCCGATCAGGGGCGCGCCGCGCACGCGCATCTCGCGGATGGCGTCCGCAGCCTCGGAAAGCGTTCGGGCGCATGCCGTGACGAATGCGTGGGGAAGCCGTGTCTGGTCGATGAACGCGACCGACCGGCCGTCGTCCGCGAGCCAGATGGTGCGCCAGTGTCGGCCGTCCACCTTCATCGGACGCTCACTTCAGGACGCGGCCGGCGACCGCGTCGAGCGTGGCCTTGAGTTCGGGATCGCGGGCCTCGGGCGCCGTGATGATGGCGGCATCCAGCGCCCGGTGGCAACCGTCAGCGCAGATCTCCGTCCGGGGGCTGAGCGCAGGCGCCACCTTCTTGACGAGCGCCCGCGCATTCTCGGCGTTCGCGAGAAGGACTCCGATCACGGCCTCCACCGTGACGTGATCATGGTCGGGATGCCAGCAGTCGTAGTCGGTGACCATGGCGACGGTGGCGTAACATATCTCGGCCTCGCGGGAGAGCCTGGCCTCGGGCATGTTGGTCATGCCGATGACGTCGCAGCCCCACGTGCGATAGAGGTTGGATTCGGCAAGTGTCGAGAACTGCGGCCCTTCCATCGCGAGATACGTGCCGCCGCGGCGAACCTTGATCCCCAAGGCCTGCGCGGCGACTTGAAGCGCGTCGCCAAGCCGCGCGCAGACCGGATGGCCGAGGCTCACGTGCCCGACCAGACCGGTGGAAAAGAACGACTTCACGCGATTGACGGTTCGGTCGATGAACTGATCGACGATGACGAAGGTGCCGGGGTCCAGTTCCTCTCTGAACGAGCCGCAGGCGCTCATCGAAACGATTTCCGTGACGCCCGCACGCTTGAGCGCGTCGATGTTGGCGCGGTAGTTGATCTCGGTCGGCGGAATGACATGGCCGCGGCCGTGCCGCGGAAGAAACACCATGGGTTGGGAGTCGAGGGTCCCGAACAGAAGCGAATCCGAGGGCTCGCCGAAGGGCGAGGCGATCTTTTCCCAGCGTGCGTCCGCGAGCCCGTCGATCTCGTAGACGCCGCTGCCGCCGATGATGCCGATGACCGGTGGCGCGCCCGTCTCACCCATGCTTCCCGCCTCCTCTGCGGTCGTGGATGCGTCGAGTGTTTCAGGTTCGCTCGCGCCCCGCAACCCGGGGCGCCGGGGTCGCGCGATCGGTGGCGATCAGACGATCATTCTCGGAAACCGGCGTGGGCGGGGGGGGCCGAAGCCGCGCCGATCAGTGCAGGCGCGACCAGATCTGGCGCTTGAGCGCATAAAGCATGGCCGTCAGCACCAGGACGAAGATCAGCACCTTGATGCCCAAGCGCTTGCGCTCCTCCATCTCCGGCTCGGCCGCCCAGGCGAGGAAGGTGGTGACGTCCCAGGCCATTTGCGCGACCGTGGCCTCGGTGCCGTCGGTGTACTCGACCGAGCCTTCGAAGAGCGGCGTCGGCATGGCGATCTGATGCCCGGGGAAGTACTCGTTGTAATACATCCCGTCCAGAAGCTCGAAGCCCTCGGGCGCCTCGTCGCGATATTCGGTCAGCAGCGCGTAAAGGTAGTCGGCCCCGCGCTTGCGCGCCTTCGTGATCAGCGAAAGATCGGGCGGATATGTGCCCCCGTTCGCCGCCCGCGCCGCCTGTACGTTCGGAAACGGCGCCGCGAACGTGTCCGCCGGCAGCGCCGTGCGCGTGAACATCTCGCCGTCCTCGTCGGGGCCGTCCTCGACCTCGAACTCCGCCGCGATCGCCTTGATCTGATCTTCCGTGTAGTCGACCCCTCCCAGGTGCCGGTAGGCGACGAGGTCGAGCGAGTGGCAGGCCCCGCAAACGCTCGTGTAAACCGTAAGACCGCGCCTGAGCGCGTTGCGATCGTACGTGCCGAAGATTTCGCCGAATGACCATTTCTGGCCTGGGGGCCTGGGCGCTTCGGCGGCGTTCGCCGCGGCCACCGTGATGACGGCGGCGACGGTGGCGGCGAGGATGCGGCCGACCATCAGCTTTGCTCCACGCCCGGGTTGGTGCCCGCCGTGATCGCGGACGCGATGCTGTCGGGCACGGCCCGTGGCCGTTCAAGAAATCCGATCAAGGGGATCAGGACCAGGAAGTGAATGAAGTAGTACGCGGTCGCGATCTGGCCCAAGGGAATGAACCAACCTTCGGGCGGATTCGCCCCGACGTAGCCCAGCACCACGCAGTCGATCACGAGGATCCAGAAGAACTGCTTGAAGACGGGCCGGAACGTGGCGCTGCGCACGGGCGAGGTGTCGAGCCACGGCAGCAAGAACAGCACCGCGATCGACGCGAACATGGCGATGACGCCTATCAGCTTGGCGGAGATGAACCAAATGTCGAAGGTGATGGCCCTAAGAATTGCGTAGAACGGCATCAGGTACCATTCCGGCAAGATGTGGGTCGGCGTCACCAGCGGGTTCGCCTCGATGTAGTTGTCGGGCTCGAGGAAGAAGTTGGGCGCAAAGAACGTGAAAGCGAAGTAGACCAAGAACAAGACGCCCAAACCGAATGCGTCCTTAATGGTGTAGTACGGGTGGAACGGGATCGAGTCCGAGTCACCCGTCATCTCGACGCCGAGCGGGTTGTTCGACTTGTGGACGTGAAGGGCCCACAGATGCACGAACACCAGGGCGAAGATCACGAACGGCAGCAGAAAGTGCAGCGCGTAGAATCGGTTCAACGTCGGGTTCGCCACCGAAAATCCGCCCCAGAGCCAGTTGACGATCTCCTCGCCGAACAGCGGCACGGCGGAGAACAGATTCGTGATCACGGTCGCGGCCCAGAAGCTCATCTGCCCCCACGGAAGCACGTACCCCATGAACGCGGTCGCCATCATGCAGAAGATGATGACGACGCCGATGATCCAGAGAACCTCGCGCGGGGCCTTGTACGAGCCGTAATAGAGGCCCCGGAACAGGTGGATGTAGACGACGAGGAAGAAGATCGACCCGCCGTTCATGTGCAGATACCGGATCAGCCAGCCGTAGTTCACGTCGCGCATGATGCGCTCGACGCTGGCAAACGCGTAGTCGGTGTGCGGTGTGTAGTGCATCGCCAAAAACACGCCGGTCACGATCAAGATCACCAGCATCACGCCGGCGAGCGATCCGAAATTCCACCAGTAGTTCAGGTTGCGGGGCGTCGGATAGTCGACCAGCTCGTGGTGCGCGAACGTGAAGACGGGGAGCCGGTAGTCGATCCACGCGACGATGGGGTTCTTCCAGGTGGGTTGGCTCATCTTATTAGTTCCTAGCCGATCCTGATCGTCGTCTCGTCGAGGAAGGCGTATGGTGGCCGCACCAGGTTCTCGGGCGCGGGTCCTTTGCGTATCCGTCCGGACGTGTCGTAGTGGGAGCCGTGGCACGGGCAGAACCAACCGCCGAAGTTGCCCCGGGGATCGCCGCTCTTCTGGCCGAGCGGGATGCACCCCAGATGAGTGCAGATGCCGACAAGGATCAGCCATTCGGACTTTTCCGCCCGTGCCTCGTCGGGCTCGGGATCCGGAAGCTGGTCGAGGGGCGTGGCCCGCGCTTCCTCGATCTCGGCGGCGGTCCGGCGGCGCACGAAGACCGGCTTGCCGCGCCACACGATCGTGATGCTTTGTCCCTCCTCGATCGGCGACAGATCGATCTCCGTCGAGGCCAGCGCGAGAACGTCGGCCGAGGGGTTCATGGTATCGATGAACGGCCACAGCGCCAGCGCCGTGCCGGTCGCGCCGATGACCGAGGTCGCGATCAGCAAGAAGTCGCGCCTCTCGTCCCCGGCCCCGTCGCCGGCATCAAGGGCGGCCGCGGCTGCGCTATCCGATTCCGTCATGGAGCGATATCCCCTCTTGACGCAGGCGAGCCGAACCGGCCCGGTGAATCGATGGATGGCTCTGTTATTGAAGGTGTGTTGCGACGGCAAGGATTTCTTGCAGCTGCAATGCGAACCCGCTTGCCGTGGCCATGGATCGAGCCACGGGTATAATTCAAATCCTTTGCTTTGCAAAGGGTTATGATGGCCCACGTTGAATCGCGGCACGATCTCGTCGCGTTCGTTTGACCGCCTCGCCGACGATCATGCGCATCGCACTCTATCAGCCCGACATTCCCCAAAACACCGGTGCGATGCTTCGCACCGCCGCCTGCCTCGGCGTGCCGGTGGACGTGATCGGGCCATGCGGCTTCGCATTCTCGGAGAAGGCTCTGAGACGCGTCGGCATGGACTATGTCGACCGCGCGCAAATTGCCCGCCACGATTCATGGGAGGCGTTTCTGGCGGTTGAGAGAACCGCGGGCCGCCGCCTCGTGCTGTTGACCACGCGGGCGGAGGTGCCGTATTTCGCCTTTCGATTTCGCGACGACGACGTGCTGGTGATGGGGCGCGAAAGCGCAGGCGTGCCCGAAGCCGTCGAGGCGGCTGTCGACGCCAGGTTGCGCATTCCCTTGGCGCCCGGGATGCGCTCGCTCAACGTGGTGGTCGCGGCCGCCGTCGTCCTCGGCGAGGCGCTGCGGCAAACGCGCGCATTCCCGGAGACGTGATGACAAGTCTTCCGAACGACGAGCAGAAGGAACGCGCGGCGTTGTGGTTCGCCGAGCTCCGCGACGAGCTGTGCCGTGCGCTCGAGCGGTTGGAGCAGACGCACAAGCCGCCGGGCCGGCCCGCGCCGGGACCACCGGCCCGGTTCACTCGCACCGCGTGGACACGCCCCGGCGGCGGCGGCGGCGAGATCGCGATCATGCATGGAAATGTATTCGAAAAGGTGGGCGTCAACGTCTCCACCGTGTGGGGCGAGTTGACCGAGCCGTTGCGCAAACAGATTCCGGGAGCCGAGGACGATCCCCGATTTTGGGCATCCGGCATTTCCGTCGTCGCCCATCCCGGCTCGCCCTTGGTGCCCGCGGCGCACATGAACACGCGGCTCATCGTCACGACGCGCTCGTGGTTCGGCGGAGGCGCAGATCTGACGCCGGTTTACGCGGACGCGGACGACGTCGGCGCATTCCACGGCGCCCTGGAAGGCGCCTGCGATACGTACGAGGACGGCTGCTACGATCGCTTCAAGGTCTGGTGCGACGAGTATTTCTACCTGCCGCACCGCGGCGAGGCACGAGGGGCGGGCGGAATTTTCTACGACCAGCTCGATTCCGGCGACTGGGAGCGCGACCTCGCGTTTACGCGGTCGATCGGTTTGACCTTCCGGGGCGTCTATCCCACCCTCGTCGCGCGCCACATGGACGAACCGTGGACCCAAGCGCAGCGCGCCGACCAGCTCCGCAAACGGGGACGATACGTGGAGTTCAACCTGATCTACGACCGCGGCACGAAATTTGGCCTCATGACCGGCGGCAACGTGGAAGCCGTCCTGATGTCGTTGCCGCCGCTGGCCGCATGACCGTGATTCGCGGCGCGGAGGGCGGATCGGGCGCGCGGGCTGGTGCGATTCCACGTGAGTGGAAAACGATCTAAGGCGTGCGTTCTGCGATCGCCTTTAGCTGCGCGAGGCACGCCTCGCGATCGGCCCGGTAGTCGCCTTCCTCCCACCACGCCTCGGCGGCCGCAAGCACCTCGCCGACCCGTTTCCCGGGAGCGCCGCCGAGCGCGAGCACGTCCCGGCCCTTCAAGGGGAACGCGAGCGGCCGCCACTGGGCCGCGGATTCGAGCAGCGCCTGCCAGGCTTGGTTGCGCTCCGTCTGCCGAAGTGGATCGATCGCAAGCTCGCCCGCCCAGTTCAGAAGTGTCATGTCACGCACAATTCCGGCGCCCCGCCTGTGAAGCACGCGCCGAAGCGACGTATCGGCGATTCCGGGCTTGATTGCCGTGTCGGCGCTCGCAAGCTGGGCGAGGCGCTCTGCCTCGATGCGGCTGAGGCGCAGACGTTGGGCGACGTTCCGGGCCCCGTCCTCGGTGGTAGTCAGCAGACCGGCGAGTCGGCGCAGCGGGTCCGCGAACACGCCTTCCACGCGAATTGCCCGCGTTTCCAACCAGTTGAGTATGCGCAACCGGCCGACGTCGCCCGCCTCGGGCAGGATGTTTTCGAGTACGCGCTCGCCCCGCATCAACACGATGACGCCGGCGAGATTCGGCGACAACAGGATTCGAAACATCTCGCCCCGCACGCGTTCGCCGGAAAGCTCGCGCAGGCGATACGCGAGCGCCCGACACGCGGCCAGTGCATCGACGTCTGGGGGCGGTTGTCCGTAATGGCCGTAGAAGCGGAAGTAGCGGAGCAGGCGGAGCACGTCTTCCTCGATCCGTGCCCGGGCGTTACCGACGAATCGCACCCGACCGTAAGCCAAGTCGTCGAGGCCGCCGAACGGATCGTAAATGTCGCCGTCCAGCGTGCACGAAAGGGCGTTGAACGTGAAATCGCGCCGCGCCGCGTCCGCGATCCAGTCGTCGGTGAAACTCACCCGCGCGCGGCGGCCGTCGGTCTCCACGTCGATTCTGAGCGACGTGATCTCGAAGCGGCGCTTTCCGACCACGGCCGTGACGGTTCCGTGATCAATCCCGGTCGGAATGACCACGATCCCTGCGTTGCCGAGAAGGGTCATGACGCCGCCGGGTGGGTGCGGCGTCGCGATATCGATGTCATTCACGGGGCGTCTTGCGACCGAATCGCGGACGCAGCCGCCGACGTAGCGGACTTCCGTCCCGTCCGCCGCCAGCGCCTCGACGACGGCGCGCGTTTCCGGCGCCGTCATCCACGATTGCAGCGCGATCTGGCCGATCGGCACGGGCGACGGCGGCTTCTCGCTCAAGGCCACTCTTCGGCCGCGTTGGACGGCGCGCCGTCTTTCGGTCCGATCATTCCACGTATCCGGGGACGACGCGTCCCCCCTCGTATTGGGGCGGGTGATAGGTGCCGCCCGGATCCGATCCCAGACCAAGGCCCAACACGGCGAGTCCGGCCAGCATCAAGGCGAACCCACAGACCACGAGCCAGAACCAAGGCCCGTCTTGCAGGCAGACGAGCATGTCGTTCGGGGACTGTCCCGGCTTGCGCGTGAGCGCGATCCAACCCACGAACACGAGCGTCGGAAGCAGCAGCGGCAGGACGTATTGCAACACGATTCGCGTCATGCCGCGGTCAAGGCGTCGCGGAGATCGATAAGAATTCCCGCAGTTGCCCCCCAGATGTAGTGCTCGGCGTATTGCACCGCGTGGAAGAAACGTTCGACCCCGTCGAATGTCCGGCTGTGGCGGTGATAGTTGCCGGCCTCCAGAAGGAAGGCGAGCGGAACCTCGAAGACGGAAGCGACCTCGCCCGCGTCGGGGTCGATCGCGAAAGGAACATCCACCAGCGCGACCACCGGCGTCACCAGGAAGCCGGTCCGGGTCGCATAATCGTCGAGCCGACCGATTACGCGCACCCCGTCCCGATCGAGCCCGACTTCTTCCTCCGTCTCGCGCAACGCCGCGGCCTTCGCATCGCCGTCGCCGGGTTCGATCCCGCCCCCGGGGAAGCTGATCTGCCCGGCGTGGTGGACAAGGTGATCCGTGCGCCGGGTAAAAAGGATCGACGCGTTCGGGCGACGGTCAACGATCGGCACGAGGACGGCCGCGCGACGCAGCCCGCGCCGGGGCGCGAGCCCCGGGTTGAGCTCGTGATCGCCGTGAAGCTGCGACCGGCTCGCCCTCGCGCCGGCGTCTTGGGGCGCTCGGCGAGCGATGCGGCGGGTCAGCTCCTCCCGGGTCAGGGGCGGGGATCGACCGGCCCGATGGGGAAAAACGTTCCGCTGCTCCATATCCCGTACACTTCTTCGTTATCGACCACTTCTTCGGTCCCCAGTTCCACCAACTGGTAATACACTGAACGAGTCAGGCGCGCCTCGATCTTGGGACGGACGGTCACGTACGGCGACGGTTCGCCCGAAGCGGGATTCACGACGATGCGCACGGGATGGTCGTGGTCGATGGTGACGATCTCGTCCACGTTCGTTCGCACGCTGACGATGCGTTCGGTGCCGGCGCCCGCCGAGAACAGTTCGATGGCGGCGAACGGCGCGTCGTCGACGGCGACGCGGCCGAACTCGACGGGCGTCACCAGCCAGTAATCGCCGGCATCATCGACCCTGAGGGCGGAGGCGAACAGGCACACGAGTTCTTTGCGGTCGATGGGGGTGCCGTGGTAATACCAAGTACCGTCCGCGGCGATGCGGATGCTTAGATCGCCGAGGACAGCGCGCCCGCTCCGGCCCGCCGACGACGGCGAGAACGCTTCGCCCGGATTCGCGGAACAAGATGGACCGCAGACGCGCGCGACACCCTTCTTCATGTTCGACGACCCGTTCAACGATGCGGAGCCTGTGAAGTGACCGTCACCGTTAAGGAAAATGGCGATTTAGGCAAGTCCGAAAAACTGGTCGAGGCCGTCGAACGGCTCGGACAGCGTCTGGCCCAGGTGCGGGCGACCATCGGCAAGGTCATCTTCGGCCAGACCCAGGTCATCGACGAGACTCTGATCACGCTTTTGGCCGGCGGCCACGCGCTTCTCATCGGCGTCCCTGGCCTGGGCAAGACACGGCTGGTCGAGACCCTGGGCACGGCCTTCGGCATGGAAGCCAAGCGCGTCCAGTTCACGCCCGACCTGATGCCCGCGGACATCCTGGGCTCGGAGGTGTTGGAGGAATCGGAAACCGGTCGCCGCTCGTTTCGCTTCATCAAGGGACCGGTGTTCGCGCAACTGCTGATGGCTGACGAGATCAACCGGGCGAGCCCGCGAACCCAATCCGCGCTTTTGCAGGCCATGCAGGAACAAAGGGTCTCGGTCGCGGGCCAATACCACGCACTGCCGTCGCCCTTTCACGTGCTCGCCACCCAGAACCCGCTGGAACAGGAGGGAACCTATCCCCTTCCCGAGGCCCAGCTCGACCGGTTCTTCATGCAGATTGACGTCGATTACCCGGATCTCGAGGCCGAACGCGAAATATTGATGTCCACCACCGGAGCCGTCGTGAGCGCGGCCGAAAGCGTGATGAAGGCGGCGGATCTTCTCGAGGCGCAACAACTGGTGCGCCACGTTCCCGTGGGCGAAAGCATTCTCGAGATGATCCTCAAGGTGGTCCGCGAGTGCCGCCCCGAGACCAGCGCCATCCCCGAAGTCAGGATGCACGTCTCTTGGGGCCCGGGTCCGCGCGCCAGCCAGGCGCTCATGCTGGGGGTGCGCGCGCGCGCCATCACCGGCGCGCGCCTTGCGCCGTCGATGGACGACGTGCTCGCGCTCATTCACCCCGTCTTGCGCCATCGCATGGCGTTGAACTTCGCCGCTCGCGCGGAAGGCATCACCGTCACGCAGATTATCGACCGCCTGTGCGAAACGATCGCCTGAACCCGCCGCGCCGCGCCGGAGTAGCGACATGAGGCGACGGTGAGGGGAGGCTCCGACCTGCACTTCGAGGCGGAGGAGTTGGCGTCCTCGCTGCCGCCGCTCATGGTCGCGGCGGAACGGGTTGCCTCGACCGTCTCGCAAGGGGTCCACGGACGCCGCCGGGTGGGTTCTGGCGAGACCTTCTGGCAGTTCCGCCGCTATCAACCGGGCGATCCCACCCAACTGATCGACTGGCGCCAGTCGGCCAAGTCCCAGCCCGTCTACGTCCGCGAGAACGAGTGGGAGGCGGCGCAGAGCGTGTGGCTTTGGCGCGACGACTCGCCTTCCATGCGCTATGGCTCGAGCCGCGAGCTGCCGACGAAAACGGTGCGCGCCAACCTGCTCGTCCTCGCGCTCGCGTCACTCTTGGCGCGCGGTGGCGAGCGGTTCACGATCCTCGGCTCCGGGGTACCGCCGGGGACCGGACAGGGCATGCTCCATCGCCTGGCGATGATGGTGGAAGACGAGCAGCTTGCGGGCCCGAGCCTGCCCGCATTCCAGCCCTTGCCCCGTTACGGCCGGATCGTGCTCGTCGGCGATTTTCTGAGCCCGCTGGACGCGGTCAAGGAGACGGTCGATGCGTTCGCCGCACAGGGATTGCGCGGGCATATGCTTCAGGTCCTGGACCCCGCCGAGGAAGCGCTGCCGTTTGCGGGAAGGGTCCATTTCGAAGGTATGGAGTCCGAAGGCGACGCGGTCATCGGGCGCGTTGAAACGGCCCGCGAGGAGTACAAGGTGCACGTCGCCCGCCACCGCGACGCGTTGAAGACGATCGCGCGTCGGGTGGGTTGGACGTTCGCGATCCACCATACCGACCACCCGCCGGAATCTCCGCTGCTCGCGCTTTACCTCGCCTTGTCCGTCGATCCCACGAGCAAGGGCTCGCTCGCCCAGGTGCTGGGACGATGATGCGGGAGATCCGGCCGTGCTGAGCTTGGGCGCGCTGTCGTTTGCGGCGCCATGGGCGCTGGCGGCCTTCGCGCTGTTGCCGGTTCTTTGGTGGTTTCTCCGCCTCACGCCGCCGGCACCCATGCGTTTACGGTTTCCCCCGATCCGCTTTCTTCTCGCGCTTACGGTTCGCGAGGAGACATCGGCGAGCACGCCCTGGTGGCTCGTGGTCCTCCGCCTGATCTTCGCCGGCACGCTCATCGCGGTCGCCGCGCACCCCCTGATGGATGTGCGCTCCGACCTCAAGGGCACCGGGCCGCTCGTCCTCGTCGTCGATGACGGGTGGGCGGCGGCGCGCAACTGGCCCGCCCGCCAGGTGATGCTTGCCAACTTTCTCGACCAAGCGGAACGCGAGGGCCGCGCAGTGATGGTGGCCACCACGGCTCCGGCCTCGGCGACGACCGGCGGCGCCGCGCCGGCGGTGCCTCCGGCCATGAGCGCCGAGGCGGCGCGACGCCATTTCGAAGGACTGCAGCCCAAACCGTGGCCCGCGAACCGTCCGTCCATGTTGGCCGCCCTGGGCGTCGCCATGGATCCGGCCGCGCCGCCGGGACACGTGGTGTGGCTTAGCGACGGTCTTGACGACGGCACCACCGCGTCCGTTGCCCGCGACCTCGCGCGCCTGGGCGCCATCACGCTGGTCCGTGATCCGAACGATCGGCTGGCGCGCGTTCTTCGCCCGCCCGAGCCGGCGGTTGGCGGCCTCAAGGTTCGCCTCGAGCGGGTCGCGGCCAAAACCGCGGCTTCCGCGTGGCTGCGCGTCGTCGCCGAGGACGGGACGCCGCTCGACCGCATTCGGCTCGATTTCGCCGACGACGCGAGCGCCGCGGAAACCATGATCGAATTGCCGGCCGAACTCCGCAACAAACTGGCCCGCATCGAGATCGAGAACGAGACCACCGCCGCCTCGGTGGTGCTGCTGGACGAACGCTGGCGCCGACGGCCGGTCGGGCTGGTTTCGGGCGAGGGCGCGCTGGCCGATCAACCGCTTTTGAGCGCCGTCTACTACCTCAATCGTGCGTTGGAACCATTTACCGAGGTTCGTCAGGGAACCGTGTCCGAGTTGTTGCGGCGCGAGCTGGCGGTCATGATCCTTGCCGATCCGGGCCGGCTCGAGGATTCCGTCCGTTCCGAGTTGGAGCGCTGGATCGCGGATGGCGGCGTCGTCGTCCGGTTCGCAGGCCCCAGACTGGCGGAAGCGCCGGTGGGACTGCTTCCGGTCCGTCTGCGTCCCGGCGACCGCATCATGGGGGGCAGCATGTCGTGGGGCCGTCCCGCGACGCTCGCGCCCTTCCCCGAGACGAGCCCGTTCGCGGGCCTCGCGGTTCCCGAAGAGGTCACCGTGCAACGCCAGGTACTCGCCGAGCCGTCGCTCGATCTGGCCGAGAAGACCTGGGCCGCGCTCAGCGACGGGACGCCGCTGGTCAGTGCCGAGAAGCGGGCAAAGGGGTGGGTCGTTCTCGTCCACACGACCGCCAACGCCACTTGGTCGAACCTCGCGCTTTCCGGCGCGTTTGTCGAGATGCTCGAGCGCTTGGTCGGGCTCAGCCAAGGCGTGGTCACGGCCGCCGAATTGGCGCCGTTGCCGCCGCTCGAGATCATGGACGGTTTCGGCCGCTTGGGACCGGTGCCGGCCGGGCCGCACGCGATCGAAGCGGGCCGTCTCGAGAACGTGCGCGTCGGCCCGCGCCACCCGCCCGGATACTACGGACAGCCGACCACGCGCCGCGCGCTGAATCTGACAGCGGGGCTGGAGGCGCCGGCGGCGATAGGGCCGGTCCCCGACGTCGATCTCGAGACTTACGACGCGGTCCGTGAAACCGACTTGCGGCGCTGGTTTGTTCTCGCCGCCTTCGTGCTCGCGCTGGTCGACCTCGTCGCCAGCATGGCGATTCGCCAACTCTTCCGGTTCGGTACCGGCTTTGCCGCGGCCGCCGCGCTGGTCGTGGCGGCCGGCGCCGCGAACGCACAGACGGCGGACGTGTTCGCACTGGCGGCCAGCCTGGAAACCCGCCTCGCCTACGTCATCACGGACGATGCCGAGACTGACGAGACCTCGCGCGCCGGGCTCCGCGGCCTCGGCATGATCGTCAAGCGCCGGACCGCGGCTGAGCTGGGCGAGCCCATCGGGGTGATCCCGGATGCGGATGAGCTGTCGTTCTTTCCCTTGATCTACTGGCCGGTGACGGATACGCCGCCGGAGCTTACGCGGCGCGCGATCACTAAGTTGAATCGGTTCCTGCGCAACGGCGGCACGATCCTGTTCGATACGCGCGAAAGCGGCGGCGGCGTGACGCCGGAGGCGATGGCGGCGCTCGCGGGCGCGCTCGACATTCCGCCGCTGATGCCCCTTCCACCGGACCACGTTCTGACGCGGTCGTACTATCTCCTGCGGGAGCTGCCGGGCCGCTGGACCGGGGGCACGGTGTGGATTGAGCGGACCGGCGAGCGAATCAACGACGGCGTCTCGTCGGTGATCGTCGGCGGGCGCGACTGGTCCGCCGCCTGGGCGATGGACGAGCTGGAACGCCCGCTGTTTGCCGTCATCCCAGGGGGCGAGCGCCAGCGCGAGCTGGCCTACCGCTTCGGAATCAATCTGGTCATGTACGTGCTTACCGGCAACTACAAGTCCGACCAGGTCCACCTGCCCTCGATCCTGCAACGGCTCGACCAATGACCGCCGATATCGTGATCTCGCCGCTTTTGCCGTGGCCCGCGCTCGCCGCGCTCGGCGGCGTTGGGCTGGCGCTGCTCGTGCTGTCGGCGGCGCGGCGCGGGCGCGGCACGGTGCTTCGGGCGCTGGCGCTCGGCGTACTCGTGGTTGCGCTCCTCGATCCGCGCGCGACGTCTGAGACCCGCGAGCCCCAGCCCGACGTGGCGGTCGTCCTGATCGACGATTCGCCGAGCCAGATGATCGGCGAGCGCTCGGCGCAGACGGAATTCGCCGTCGAAGCCGTGCGCGCCGCCCTCGGTCGCTTCGACGATCTTCAGATAAAGCTGGTCCGCATCCTTGGCGACGGGACCGCTGATGCGGCGGATACCGGCGACGGCGGTACGCGCGTGATGGGCGCGCTCGGGCGCGCGTTCGCCGACGTCCCCGAATCACGGGTTGCCGGCGCGATCGTCATCACCGACGGCCAGGTCCATGACGCGGCCGACGAGGCGGCTACGGCGTCGCTGCCGATTCCGATGCATGTACTGCTGACGGGGCGCCGCGGCGAGATGGACCGGCGTCTCGTCGTCGAAGAGGCGCCCGGCTTCGGAATCGTCGGCGAGAGCGTCACCGTCCGCTACCGGGTGGTGGACCGGCCCGCGCCCCAGCGGGGGCGCGCGGGCGCGAATACGGCGCGCATGAGCTTCAGCCTCGACGGCGCGGACGCGGGCTCGGTCGATGTTCCGGTCGGTGAGGTGAGCACGTTCGCCTTCACCCTCGACCACGCCGGCTCGACCGTCCTGGAGATGGTGGCTGGGCCCGCGCCGGGTGAGCTGTCGAGCCTCAACAACCGCGCCGTGGTGCGTATCAACGGCGTTCGCGACCGGCTCCGCGTGCTCCTGGTCTCGGGCCAGCCGCATGCCGGCGAGCGCACGTGGCGCAACCTTCTCAAGTCCGATCCCTCGGTCGATCTGGTCCACTTCACGATTCTCCGCCCTCCCGAAAAAGACGACATGACGCCGCTGCGCGAACTCGCCCTCATCGTCTTCCCCATCCACGAGCTGTTCGAGGTGAAGCTGGCCGAATTCGACCTCATCCTGTTCGACCGCTACATCGTGCGTGACGTGCTTCCGCCTTCGTATATGCGCAACATCGTCGAGTATGTCCGCGAGGGTGGCGCGCTCATGCTGGCGATCGGGCCGGAATTCGCGGGGCTCCGAAGCCTGTTCCGCACGCCCTTGGGCGAGCTGATGCCGGGCGTGCCGACCGGCGAGGTCCTGGAACAGGGCTTCTCGCCGTCGCTCACAGACACCGGACGGCGCCATCCGGTGACGGCGCCCCTGGTCCTGGATCCGACGTCCCAAGACCGGCAGTGGGGCCGGTGGTTCCGCCAAATCGAGGTGACGCAGCGCTCCGGCCACGCGCTGATGAGCGGAATCGGCGACCGCCCGCTATTCGTTCTCGATCGGGTGGAGAAGGGCCGGGTCGGCATGCTGATGAGCGACCACGTCTGGCTCTGGGCGCGCGAGTTCGAAGGTGGCGGCCCGCAGGCCGAACTGCTGCGCCGGCTCGCGCACTGGCTGATGAAGGAGCCCGAGCTGGAGGAAGAGCGCCTGAGCGCCTACGTGCAGCGGGGCAAGCTGACGATCGAACGCCGCAGCCTCGAATCATCGGCGCCCGTCGTCACGGTCACGACGCCCGCAGGCGAGATGCGCGACGTCGCGCTCGAGGCCGCCGAGTGCGGGATCGCGCGGGCGACCATCGAGGCGGACGAGCCGGGGATCTTTCGCGTCGACGACGGATCGAGGACGACGCTTGCGGTGAGCGGGGGATTGCATTCGAAGGAGCTCGCCGATCTTCGCTCGACCGACGAACACCTGGCCCCCCTCGTCGCGGCGTCCAGCGGCGGCCTCGCCTGGATCGAAACGGACGGGGTGCCCGAGTTCCGGCGCGTGCGCCCGGGCCGTGACACCGCGGGCCGCGGCTGGATGGGGTTGCGCGAGAACGGCGCCTACGTGGTCACCGGCTTCGTCCAGGTCTCCTTGCTTCCGGGCCTTCTGATCCTCGGGCTCGTCATCGCCGCGATGACGGCGGCGTGGTGGCGCGAGGGCCGTTAGGGCCCGATCCATCTCGTGCTGAGTGCTGTCTGCGCGGTCGTGCTGGTGCAGTTGAGAGACGGGGTCTATGTCATTCATCCCCTCTTGACCGAACGGACTCGATTCGCATCGTAGCGGCGAAGGCGTCGCTTCCGAGAGAGGCAATCATGGGATCATTGATCGCGGGCGCGTGGCGGAATGACCGGGTCGGCGCCGCCGGTCCCATGGGCCGTTTCGATCGCCAGCCCATGACGTTCCGCCGCTCCGTCACCGCCGACGGTTCCGGCGACGGATTCATGGCCGAACCGGGGCGCTATCACCTATATGTCTCCTACGCCTGCCCGTGGGCGCACCGCACCCTGATCGTGCGGACGCTGAAGCGCCTCGACGACGTCGTCTCCGTCACGGCGGTCGATCCGCTCATGGGCGAGGACGGCTGGCAGTTCAGCGATGCGGACGGGTGCGGACCGGACCCGGTGGGCGGGTTCGACCATTTGCACGAGGTCTACACGAAGGCCGACCCCCGGTTCACCGGCCGCGTCACGGTGCCGGTCCTGTGGGACAAGGAAAGGGCGACCATCGTCAACAACGAATCGGCGGATATCATCCGCATGTTCAACGACGCCTTCAATGCCTTCGGCGACGCCGCGCTTGATCTTTACCCGAAGCCGATGCGCCAAGAGATCGATCGCGTCAACGAACGCGTCTACGAGACCGTCAACAACGGCGTCTACAAGGCGCGCTTCGCCGGTACCCGCGAGGCCTACGAGGAAGCTTTCGACGCCCTTTTCGAGACTTTCGAGGCCCTGGAACTGAGCCTTTCGCGCCAGCGCTACCTCGCGGGCGAGCGGATCACCGAGGCCGACTGGCGCTTGTTCACCACGCTGGTGCGGTTCGACGCCGTCTATCACGGTCACTTCAAGTGCAACAAGCGGCGCCTGATCGATTACGCGAACCTGTGGGCGTATGCGCGCGAGCTTTATCAGGTTCCGGGGGTCGCAGACACGGTCGACATGGACCACATCAAGCGCCACTACTACTGGAGCCACGATTCCATCAACCCGACCCGCATCGTGCCCAAGGGACCCGAGATCGATTTCACCGCGCCCCACGGACGCGATCGGCGCTAGGCGCATTGTCCTATTACTCGGCTCCAACCCGCGCCCCCGCCTGGCCGCCCCAAGCGACCCATTCCATGGGCGGTGGTGCGGTAGTGCGGGCTGGTGCGATTCCACATGAGTGGAAAACGATCTAAGCGCGAACGCACTTTTCAGCGTCGTCGTCGTGGCGCTTAATCGCGGCATGAACGAATCCTTCGGCGCGAAGCCCGGCCTCACCCCGTCGTCGGCGGGCGCGGCGGCGCCGGTCCGCCTACTGGCGCTCGCCACCGCGGTCCCCGAACACGAACTGGCCCAAGGCGAGGTGGAGGCGTTTGCCGCGGGCGTATTCTCGGGCGAGTCCCAGCGCTTCCAACGCTTGCGCCCCGCGTTCACCAACGCCGGCATCGCGCGCAGACGCCCCTGCGTGCCGCTGGCGTGGATGAGCCGATCCCACGGCTGGGCGGAACGCGCCCGCGTCCTTCCTCATTCTCGAGGTTCCTTGAACGCGCCCGTAATCATCATTGTGCTGGTCGCGGCCCAACGCCTGGTGGAAGCGATTTACGCCGAACGCAACGCACGCGTCCTATTGGCCGCGGGCGCGACCAAAGCGGGACGCAGACACTATCCCCTGTTCGTCCTGTTGCACGCCGGCTGGATAGCGGCACTGCTGCTTGTGGTAACGCTCGATCCGCCGGTGACGTGGCCCTTGGTCGCCTTCTACGGCATCCTTCAGGTGGGCCGCGCGTGGGTGATGGTGAGCCTCGGTCGGTTATGGACGACGCGCGCAATATCCCCGCCCGGCATTCCCCTGGTCGCACGGGGGCCGTACCGGTATCTCCGTCATCTCAACTACGCGATCGTCGTGTGCGAAATCGCGGTTCTTCCGCTTGCCTTCGGCGCCTGGGAAATCGCGCTCGCCTTCACGGTCCCCAATCTTGCGCTGCTCGCGCACCGCGTCCGCGTCGAGGACCGGCTTCTTGCTCCCAGGCGGACGCCGAACGCGCGCCCGCGTCATTCATAGAAGCTCAGGTACCACTGGATATCACCCTCGGTGAGCGGGTACTCGTCGTCTTGGGCGGCCCGCATCATCTGCCGCGCCGGCACGCGGCCCAGACGCCGTTGCAGGGTTTCGGCCATGGACATGCTTACGCCCGCCTTCCACGACAAACACGTGATTCCCTTGCCGGCGCCCGTGTTGATCAGCTTCTGGACGGTGTCGGTGGGCAGGCCTGAGCGGAGCACGAGAGCGTGGCGCACGAAGGCGTTGTCTCGTTCGTCGAGGGCCTCGATCATCGCCTCCTCCGTCAGCGTCCCGGCCTCGTACATCTCGCGCGCGCGATCTTCGGCCGGCCTGTGTTCGGCGACCTCCTCGGCCAGTTCGCCCGCGTCGATCCGGCGCCGAACCGCCCTGCGCAGATCGTCCACCACCTCGGGCTTCAGCTCGTTGCGCGCGATCAGCGAGTCGACCAGCGCGGCGCTGACGAAGCTCGCGACGCGGCGGATGGTGCGCAGCGGCAGGTTATCCCGCAAAGCCATCGGCGCATGCCACTCCTTCACGCCTTCGGCCTCGACGGCGATCATTTCGATCGTCTTCTCACTGATCGAGGCGGTCTCGTTCTTGAGCAGCGCCGCCACCGAGGCCACGTCGCGCGTCCCGGCAACCGCGTCGGAGACGGGCTCGGCGAGCTTCGGCCGCTGCGCCGCCACCACCAGCTTTGCGCCGGCGAGGCCGCTCGCGATGATGCCGAGCAGATCCTGATCGCTGAGAAGGGGTGAGTACTCGATAATCGGCGCCGATACGATCTCCTCGACGTCGTGGGCAAGCTTGCGGATGATATCGGTCGGTACGTTGGTGGCCCGTTTCAACTCTTCGGCGATCGTCGCACGCACCCGCGGAAGGTCGTCCTGGGCGAGGATCTGCAGCACGTCTATGGCCATTTGCGCCAGCCGCTCGTTCTCGCCGGCCGACAAATGGGGCACCAGGCGGCCGATTTTTCGCGCGAGCTCGAAACGGACCTCTTCGTCCGCGTCGAGCGCGAGAATCTTGTCGGCCTGGAGCGGCGTGCCGACGTTCTCTGCCACCTCGCGGCGGACCTCCGGCGCTTCGTCGGACGCGAAGAAATAGAGGATTTCGGGCTCGAGGTCTTCGTGGGTGGCAAGCTCGGCACGCTCGTCGAGCTTGCCGCTCGCGGCGATTGCCCGGGCCTTTTCGTAAGGGGGCTTTTTCTTTCGAGCGCGGGCCCGGCGGCGTCCGCGCTTCGATTTGCCCGCGTTTCCGAATACCCACGACAACATGGCCGAACCTCACCGCGTGCCATCGCAAGCGACAGGGTAGCGAAGGGGAAGCACGCCTGACAACCGCCGAAAGCCGGGACGGCCGAAATCGACGCGTCGCAACTCGGTCGATGGCGGGCGTGGTGATTTCGCTTAGCACCGGACCCGTGAGACGATAGACTGAACCGCTCGGAAGTAAGCACCGAGAGGTGACGGACAGCAATGCCGTTCGTGAAAAGGGATCAAAGCGGCAAGATTTCGGCCGTTTGCAATCAGCGCGACGAAGATGACCTGGAAGAGGTCGCGATCGGCGATCCGGAGCCGAGTACGTACCTCACCGAGTCGCTGATCGATATCGTCGCGATGCGAAAATGGACGAAATCCGACCTCGCGATTGCGCGCGTCACCGAGGATTTGATCGAACTGCTGATCGAGAAGGGCGTCTTCAGGCTTCCCGAGCTGCCCGAAGCGGCGCAGGACAAGCTCATGCAGCGACGCGGCCTGCGCAAGACATTCGCCTACGTCGAGAACCTGTTCACCGAACCCGATGACGACAGCGACCTGCCCTCGGGCGAGTCGCCCGAGGGCGACGGCGAATCCTACCTCTAGCGCGTTAACCGTTTACTCGGCGCGATTCCACTGAAGCAGACGATGTTCCAATGCCGCCCTACTCGGCCGCTTCGCGATAGGCGTCGATAGGGGGGCACGTACAGACCAGGTTCCGGTCCCCGTATACGTTGTCGATGCGACCCACGGGCGGCCAGTATTTCTCGTCCCGTAACCGCTCGACCGGAAAAGCGGCCCGTTCACGGGAATAGGCACGGGTCCAGTCGGCCGCAGCCACGACGTCGAACGTGTGCGGGGCGTAGCGAAGCGGATTGTCCTCGGGGCTCCACTCGCCGGACTCGATGCGTCCGATCTCGTCGGCGATGGCGATCATCGCGTCGCAGAACCGGTCCAGCTCGTCTTTCGATTCCGATTCGGTCGGCTCCACCATCAAGGTGCCCGCAACCGGCCACGACATCGTGGGCGCATGGAAGCCGTAGTCCATGAGCCGCTTGGCGATGTCCTCGACGGTGACGCCGGTCGCCTCCTTCGCACCGCGCACGTCGATGATGCATTCGTGCGCGACCAGCCCGTCGCGCCCGGTAAACAACACCGGGAACCGAGGCGCGAGGCGTTTGGCCACGTAATTGGCGTTGAGGATGGCCACCTGGGTCGCCTTGGTGAGCCCGTCGGTGCCCATCAGAGCGATGTAGGCCCACGAGATCGGGAGGACCCCCGCCGAGCCCCAGGGCGCGGCCGTCACCGGGCCGATTCCGGTTGCCGGACCCGCTTCGGCGACCAGCGGGTGGTTCGGAAGAAAAGGAGCGAGGTGGGAGGCGACGCCGATCGGGCCGACTCCGGGCCCGCCCCCGCCGTGAGGGATGCAGAAGGTCTTGTGCAGGTTCATGTGGGCCACGTCGGGGCCGAACGCGCCGGGCTTCGAGACGCCGAGCAGCGCGTTGAGGTTGGCGCCGTCGAGATACACCTGAGCGCCGTTCTCGTGGACCACGCGGCAGACCTCGACGATGCCTTCCTCGAAGACCCCGTGGGTCGAGGGGTAGGTCACCATCAGGACCGCGAGTCGATCAGTGTTCTCCCTGGCCTTCGCTCTGAGGTCGTCCAGGTCGATGTTGCCGTCGCCGTCGCACGCGACCACGACGACGCGAAAATGGGCCATCATGGCGCTGGCTGGATTCGTTCCGTGCGCGGACGCCGGGATCAGGCAGATGTCGCGGTGGCCCTGGCCGCGGCTCTCGTGGAACTTGCGGATCACGAGCAGGCCCGCGTACTCGCCCTGCGAGCCCGCGTTCGGCTGCACGGAGACGGCGGCGAATCCGGTCAGTTCCGTCAGCATGCCCTCGAGTTCCGCGATCATTGCGAGATATCCCTCGGCCTGATCCAGCGGCACGAATGGATGGATGCGCGCGAACCCCGGCCACGTGATCGGGGTCATCTCGGCGGCGGCATTCAATTTCATGGTGCATGAGCCCAGCGGGATCATCGACCGGTTGAGGGCGATGTCCTTTTCCTCCAGCCGTCTCAAATAGCGCAGCATCCCGGTTTCGGATCGGTAGCGTTCGAAAACCGGGTGGGTGAGGAAGGCGCTGGTGCGGCGAAGCGGCTCGGGGATGACCTCCGAGGCGCCGGCGACGATCTCGGCGTCGATCGCGTCGACCGACGCCGCGGCCGCATCCTCGCCTGCGAAGGTGCGCCACAGCGCTTCCACGTCGCCCGAGGTCGTCGTTTCGTCGAGTGCGATCCCAAGCCGGCCGTGCGCCACCGCCCTTAGGTTGAAGCCGGCGGCCCGCGCGCGGGCGACGATCGCGCTTGCGTCTTCCCCGGCGGCGGCGGTGATGGTGTCGAAGAAGGCGCCAGTTTCGACCTCGACCCCGCCTCGCTTGAGGCCCTCGGCCAGGATGCGTGTCAATCGGTGGACGCGCTCGGCGATGGTGCGGATGCCGTCCGGCCCGTGATAGATGGCGTAAAATGCCGCGACCACTGCAAGCAGCACCTGGGCCGTGCAGATGTTGCTGGTCGCCTTTTCGCGCCGGATGTGCTGTTCGCGGGTTTGCAGCGCCAGCCGATAGGCCGTCCGCCCGCGGTCATCGACCGAGACGCCGACGATGCGCCCCGGAACCGAGCGCGTGAACGCGTCGCGCGTCGCCATGAACGCCGCGTGTGGTCCTCCGAAACCGAGCGGCACGCCGAAGCGCTGGGCACTGCCGACAACGACGTCGGCCCCCCATTCGCCGGGCGGCGCGAGAATCGCCAGGCTCAGCAGATCGGCGGCGACCGTGACCAGTGCGCCTCCCTCGTGCGCGCGTTCCACCACTTCGCGGTTGTCGCGAACCTCGCCGTTCGTCGCCGGATACTGCATCAGAACGCCGAAGACGCGCCCGGGATCGAGATCGCGTTCCACCTCGCCCACGGTGACCTCGATGCCCATGGGCCGGGCCCGGGTTTCGAGCACAGCGATCGTCTGCGGATGGCAATCGGCCGAAACAAACACCGAGTTCCGCCCGTTCGTTGAGACCCGTTTCATCAGGGTCATGGCTTCGGCCGCGGCCGTCGCTTCGTCGAGCAGGGAGGCGTTCGCGAGCTCCATGCCCGTCAAATCGATCACCATCTGCTGGAAGTTGAGAAGGGCCTCGAGGCGTCCTTGCGAAATCTCGGGCTGATACGGCGTGTAAGCGGTGTACCAGCTCGGGTTTTCGATCACGTTGCGCAGGATGACCGCGGGCGTATGGCAATCGTGATAGCCCATGCCGATGACCGATTTTAGGATCCGGTTGCGCGATGCGAAGTCCTCGAGGCGCGCCAGCGCCTCGGGTTCGCTTACGCCAACCGGCAATTGCGGCTGCGGCGAGCGGATGGCGGCGGGAACGGTGCGTTCGATCAGGGTTGCGAGCGAGTCGATTCCCAGCACATCCAACATGGCGGCGATATCCGCGTCGCCCGGGCCGATGTGGCGCCGGACGAAGTCGGAGGCGTTCTCAAGCTCGGCGAGCGAGCGCCGTCGTGCAGCGGTCATTCGCACCTCCCGTGCGGCACACCAGATTCAGCGCAGGCTTTCCACGTAATCGGCATAGGCCGCCTCGTCCATCAGGGACTCGCACTGCGTGGTATCGGCGGTGCGGATCTTGAAGAACCATCCGCCGCCCATGGCGTCGGCGTTGACCTTCGCCGGATCGTCTGCGAGCGCGGTGTTGGTCTCCAGGACCTCGCCGCTGATCGGCGCGTAAATCTCGCTCGCGGCCTTCACCGATTCGACGACCGCGGCTTCCGCGCCCTTTTCCAGGTTCGCGCCGACGCCGGGCAGCTCCACGTAGACGATGTCGCCCAACTGTTCTTGCGCGTACTCGGTGATTCCGACGACGACGACGTCGTTTTCTATGCGGACCCACTCGTGATCCTTGGTGAACCTGAGATTGGAAATGGGATATCTCCTTTAGCGCTGTGTTTTGAAGTAACGCAGTTCGACGAACGGCAGCTTGGCCACCGTCGCCGGCACCGTCTTGCCCCGCGCCTCGACCATGACCGGGGTTCCGGGCGCGGCATGCGTGCTCGCCACGTAGCCCATGGCGACGGGCGCGCCCACCGAGGGGCCGAAGCCGCCGCTGGTGACTTCGCCGATCGCCTCGCCGTTCGAATCCATGATGCGCGCGTGCGCGCGCACCGGCGCCCTTCCGTCGGGGCGAAGGCCCACGCGTTTTCTGGCGACGCCGTCGGCGATCTGGCCGAGGATAACGTCGGCGCCCGGAAAGCCCCCTTCGGCGCGTCGCCGGCGACCGATGATCCAGCCCAAGCCAGCCTCGAGCGGTGTCGTCGTCTCATCGATGTCGGCCCCGTAAAGGCAAAGGCCGGCCTCGAGGCGGAGCGTGTCGCGCGCGCCCAGCCCGGCGGGGCGGACCTCGGGCTCGTCCAGGAGCGATTCGGCCAGGGTAACGGCCTCGTCCGCAGGCGCGGAGATCTCGAACCCGTCCTCGCCGGTGTATCCCGAGCGGGTGACGAAGCAAGCGACGCCGGCGAGGCTTTGCGACTCGCCGGACATGAAGGGCATATTCCGGCACGCTGGTGCGAAGCGGGCGAGAACGTCGGCCGCGCGTGGCCCTTGCAGGGCGAGCAGCGCGCGGTCGTCCATGACCTCGAGGGCGCACCGCGCCTTCGTCTTCTCTTCGATGTGCGCGAAGTCCCGCTCCTTGCACGCGGCGTTGACCACCAGGAACAAATGGTCGGCTGCGGCCGTGACCATGAGATCGTCGAGAATTCCGCCGTCGGCGTTGGTCAGGACCGTGTAGCGCATGCGCCCCGCGGCCAAGCCCGAGATGTCGCCGGGAACCAGGGTTTCCAGCATTTCCGCCGCGCCCGCGGGGCGAAGACGGGCCTGACCCATGTGCGAGACGTCGAACAGCCCGGCGGCGGTGCGGGTATGGTGGTGTTCGGCGATGATGCCCTCGAACTGGAGCGGCATTGCGTAGCCCGCGAAGAGAACCATCTTGGCGCCCAGATCGCGGTGCAGCGCATCGAGCGGCGTTCGCAGTAGCTCCTGGGCGGGGTGTCGGATCACACGGTTCTCCAACAGTACGCGTGGCATGCGGCGGAAGCGCGATCTCCGCCGGATGCCCCCTCTGTCTCGGAACCTGAAAGATTCCCCGGCCGCCAAGCCGAACGGCGATTACGGTCCGGGTTTCACCTTCGGTGAGGCGCGTCGTCTTTCGGTTGCGCCTTCTTTCCAGAGTCTCATCGCCCTGCGGTCCGTTTGCCTGAGAGTTTCCGGGGCGGTTGCTCCTTCGGCGCCGGCCGCACATCAAGCCACGGGCCGGTCTCTTCCGCAGGGGTCGTCTGAGAAACCCGCAGGCGTCTTCTCCTCGGATCAATTCCTCTCCTCGCCGTTCGAAGCGAACAGCGAGACGGGCAGTTTACCGGCTGACCGGCGAACGTCAACAATCTGGGTCACCGGCTGGCTGGTGGTCGCGGCGCCGTTTCCCTCAAAGCCCCGCCGCGCGTCGGCGCCGATTGTATTCGAGCTCTTCCGCGCTCAGGCGAAAGCCGATGACGATCTCGAAATCGGTGACGTTCGCATCCGGCGCCACGGGGATATTGATGGTCACCGGCCCGTCCGCGGCCACGACGCGGGTCCGGTTCCCTTCGAAGGGAACGTGCACCGCGAACTCCGCGCGGCCCTCCGGCTTGGGGAGGAATTGCGCCACCGCGACGAAGTACACGAAATCCGCCTCGTGGTCGCGATCGGCGGGTCCCCGGCGCGCTTCGATCCACACGCTCAGATCCACGGCCAATTCGGCGCCGCCGGAATCGCGCGAATCTTCCTCGCAGCGGGTAACGATCACGTCCGCGATCTCGCCCTCGTACAGGACGTCGATGATGTCGCGCCCGGGCCCGGCGCGGAACTTCGTAACGATGCTCGCGTCGGGGACCACGCCGATGCGCGGACACGGCGGTGGGGCTTCGTCTTCGAACAAAGAACCGATCGTATCGCACCCGCCCGCGACCAGCGCGAGAACGGGTAACGAGAGCCACGCCCCGAACGGTGCGCGGTGGCGACCGGGGTCGGGGGGGCCCGGCCTACGGGTCTCGCCGCCGAGGGTCATTGCGCACCGGTTCGTCACAACGTCGAATGGGTCCCGTCGCAAAAGGGCTCTCCGGCCGTATTCTTGCACCCGCAGAGATAGACGGTCTCGGATTTTTCCGCGGTGAAGACCACCGGCATGAAGCGCGTCGGCTTGTGCGCGCCATCGCAAAAGGGTTGCGTGGCGCTGCGTCCGCAGCAGCACCAAGCGTAACGATCGCCGGCGGTCACGTCGACGGCATAGGGCTTCTTCTGCGCGACCGTGGGTTTGTCCATGGGGTACCTCTCGGGATGTTGATGCCATTCGACCGCGAAACCCGGCCAAGGCGGGGCTGCGAACTTTAGGGAAGGCCGGAAACTCGCACAAGCCGGGCGGCGCCGGATTCCCGATCAGCGGTTCGGGCTCGCGCCCTCGAGCGGAGCGCCCGGCAAACCGGAGCGGTCCAAGCCGTTCGCCTGGTCGATCTCGATGAGCGCGGCCGCAAGCCGGCTAAGCGCGCGGGCGCGGGCCCACGGATTGTGAACGCTCTCCGCCACGGAAAGGGCGTTGCGAAATGCGGCCCGGGCGGCTTTTTCGTCGCCGGCCGCGAGGTTGTTCGAGGCGATGTCGCCGTACATCCAGACCCGGCTCAAGGGGCTTTTGATCTGGTCGGTGGCCGCGCGCGCCAGGGCCTCGGTGCGCGACGCCCCGGCGGTGTCCCCGGCACGCGCCCGTTCGCCGGCAATCATCCACAGGATGTGGGCGCGAAGCTGGTCATCGGCGATCTTGTCCGTGGCGTTCACGGCTTCGTCGTAGAACGGCAGTTCGCCGGATTTGCCAAGTTCGGTCAGGGCCAGCGCGATGCGGCTCGCGGCGAACGATCGAGCGTACGGCAATTCGATTTCCGCGCTCAAGATCCGCGCCCGATCGACCGTGGTGCGGGCCTGCGTGAAGTTTCCGGCCTGGGCCTCGGCGATGGCGATGTTTCCGAAAACGACGGCGCGATAGCGGGCGGTCTCGATGTTTTCGGCCGTCGCGATCGCAAGCTGCGAGTCGCCGGCATCGGCTTGGGCCGTGGCGGCAGCGATCAGCACCGGGATCCGGTCCTGGGGTTTGTCGACATTCACCATCATCCCGAGCGCGTCCGCCGGCCGGCCCATTTCCGCGAGCGCCGCCGCCACATGCCGCAAGGCCTTGCCCTGTTCGTGGAGGGCGATGTTCGAAACAGCCGCCTTGCTCGCCAATCCGATCTGCTCCATCGCCGATTCCGTGTCTCCAATCCGGTTCAGAATCTTGGCGGCGATCGTGCGAAGTGTAATCCGACGGAGCGGGTCTTCCAGCGTACTCAGCAGTCCGACCAGCTCGGTCACGATACGGCGCGCTTGCTCCGCATTGTCGTGCTCGGCCAGGATCTCGGCGATGGACGCGAGAGCGTCGGTCATCTTCAGCGGATCCGGGATGATCTTGCTCGCGGCCAGCGCTTCGTCGATATAGCCCGCCTTGGCCAGCGCTTCGGCGATGTCGCGAAGCGCGACCATGATCAACCGGGTATCGTTGATGCGCCGCACGGTGGCCATTGCATTCGCAGTCAGTCCGGCCTTGGCCTGCGAAGCGAGAATCTCGCCGAGCGCCCAATCGCGCATTTCCTCCTTGGGAATGGCCTTCGCGTTTTCGGACGCCTCCGCCAACAGGCAATGGGGGCTCGGGTCGCGAAAGCACGGCGCCGAATCGCGGGTCGGATCGGCCTGTTCGTCCAATTTGCCGGCGACCAGATGACGGGTCTCGGGACGACTGAGCAAGGCTTCGCGGGCCGCGTTTTGGCGCTCCTCGCGCACCTCGTCGAGACGCTTCAACAGGCCGTCGACCTTGGAGGCCGTCTCGAGCTGTATGACCAGTTCCTCGGAGACGACACCGGTCACGTTCATGTTGTTGAGTTTTTCGTAGCGGCGAACCGCCGCCTTGGTCTCGACGCCCATCAGGCCGTTGATAGGGCCCTTGTACAATCCGATCCGGGCGAGCGCTTCCTGGGAGCGCCGGACCAGGGGATGGGGCGTATTGCTGCGGATCGAGCTGCTCGTTTCCGGATCGCCGCCGAGAAGCGCAATCCGAATCGGTGCGGCCGCCGCATCGGAAACGGCGGGCACGAAGACAGATCCGGCCAAGACCAGAGCAAACAACGCGACGAGAGCACGATACCGGCGCCTGCTGGACGTCAGCGCGTGACGTGGATTGGCTATTGGCAGTTCCCCCGAGACCCCAATACCCATCTTCGGGTCCGATTCGGCGCAGGACGTGGGTCCAATATCGCCTCCCGCGCGCGTCGTGACAAGATGGTTGTGCGCGTTTCGGGGTCTGTGCGCTTGCCGCGGCGCGCGCCCTCGCTTATGAGACGTGGCGGCAGATCGAGCGGCAGCTTAGGCTAGCGCGTCCACGCGCATTTGTGGCGGCGGTCACAGCGGTGCGGGGTTTGGTTTCGGGGTCCTGATGGCCGTTTACACCGAAGTCTCGGACGAGGAACTGGTCGCCTTCGTCGGCGAGTACGACATCGGCGAGGTGGTCACCTGCAAGGGCATCGCCGAAGGCGTCGAGAATTCGAACTATCTTCTTGGCACCACGTCAGGGACGTTCATCCTGACGCTGTTCGAAAGGCGCGTCCGCCGCGACGATCTGCCGTTCTTTCTTGGCCTGATGGAGCACTTGGCCGGCAAGGGAATCCCTTCGCCGACGCCGCTCAAGGGACGCGACGGTAACGCGCTCAGGCAACTGTGCGCCCGCCCAGCGGCAATCGTGACCTTCCTCGAAGGCATGTGGCCGCGCCGCATCAGGCCCGAGCACTGCGCTGGCGTCGGCGACGCGCTGGCGCGCTTCCATGTCGCGGCCGCCGATTTCGGAATGAACCGGCGCAACTCCCTTTCGGTCGGCGATTGGCGTCCGCTGCTGGAGTCTTGCGCGAACCGGGCGGACGACGTCAAGCCGGGGCTCGCCAGCGAGCTCTGGCGCGAGCTCGACCATATCGAAACCCATTGGCCCGCGTTGCTTCCCGGCGGCGTCATCCACGGCGACCTCTTCCCCGACAACGTCTTCTTCCGCGCCGATCGGGTCTCGGGAATGATCGACTTCTATTTCGCGTGCGACGACGTTCTCGCCTACGATCTCGCCGTTTGCCTCAATGCCTGGTGCTTCGAAGGACACAAGACCTTCAACGTGACCAAGGCGCGGCGCCTGCTCGGCGCCTACCGCAATGTTCGCGAACTGACGCCGGACGAGATGAGCAACCTCGTCGTGCTGGCCCGCGGCGCAGCGATGAGGTTCCTCTTGACGCGGCTGTACGACTGGCTGAACACGCCGCCCGAGGCCATGGTCACGCGGAAGGACCCGCTCGAGTTCATCGAAAAGCTGCGCTTCCACCAAAGGATCAAGGGTCCTGGCGAGTACGGGCTCGATTAGGATGCGCGGACCGGGACTCGAGCCGGGCGAAGGCGACGTCGTCGAAATCTTCACCGACGGTGCCTGTATCGGTAATCCCGGGCCCGGCGGTTGGGGGGCGCTCTTGCGCGTGCACGGGATCGAGAAGGAGATTTCCGGAGGCGAGGCCGAGACCACCAACAACCGCATGGAATTGATGGCGGCGATCGCCGCGCTCGAATCGTTGAAGTGGGGGGTCAAGGCGCGGCTCACGACCGACAGCACCTACGTCCGCGACGGCATCACCCGCTGGATCACGAAGTGGAAGTCGAACGGCTGGAAAACGGCCGCCAAGAAGCCCGTCAAAAACGAGCCCCTGTGGCGACGCCTCGACCGGGCGCTCGAACGCCATGACGTGGAATGGCTTTGGGTGAAGGGCCATGCCGGTCACGTCGAGAACGATCGGGTCGACCGGCTGGCCCGCGGCGAGGCGGAGAAACACGCCCCACTGTTCACCGCGCTCTCGTGACGCCACGCGCTTACGGTCCGCCCGTTACAACTGGCTGAGCAAATGCTCGGCGCTCGAAACCTCGAACGCGCCCGCGGCCTCGGCGTTGAGCACCTTGACCTCGCCGTCGTCGACGATCATCGAGTAGCGCCTGGAGCGCGTGCCCATGCCGGCGCCCGAGGCATCGAGCTCAAATCCCAGCGCAAGGGTGAACTGGGCGTTGCCGTCGGCCACCATCATCACCTTGTCGCCCGCGTCATGGGCTTTGCCCCAGGCGTCCATGACGAAGGCATCGTTGACCGAAAGACAGACGATCTCGTCGATGCCCTTGGCCCTAAGCGCGTCGGCGTTGCGGACGAATCCAGGCAGGTGCTGGGCCGAGCACGTCGGTGTGAACGCCCCGGGGAGCGCGAACAAGGCCACCCGCTTGCCCTTGAACAAGCTGTCAGTGTTCACGTCCTCGATTCCGTCCGCGCGCATTGCCTTCAATGTGACTGACGGTATTCGATCGCCTAATTCGATGGTCAAGTCTTCCTCCCTCGACGAAACCCTCGCGCACGAACCCGCCCGAGACGGGCGGGGGTGCGTACGTTAGCGACCCGCCGCCGAAATCCAACCGGCGAGTTTCGCGACCACCCATTCGGGCCTGATGCGCCCAGAGGCGCGCGCCGCTCAGCGCGACACGGCGGCACCGGTTGCCGCTCGACTCGATTTTGCCTGGGCGCGCTCGAAGGCTGTCAGCACCGCGTCTTCGCTCAACAGTTCGGGCAGCGCAATGCCGCGCGGCGCGCCCGGGCCGTAGACGGCATCGAACGGGATTCCGTAGCGGCCGAAACTGCCGAGATAGCGGGAAATGGCGTCGTCGGGCTCGGTCCAGTCGGCCCGCATCGCGACCACGTCCGAGTCCATCAGCCGTTCGAGCACGCGTCCGCGGTGCAGCACCAGGGCCTTGTTGACGCTGCAGGTGATGCACCAGTCCGCCGCGACGTCGACCAACACGAGCTTTCCGTCGGCGATCACGTCGGGAATGGCGGCCTCGTCGAACGGCTGCCAAAGCGCTTGGATACGCGGATCGGCGACCTCCTTCGCGCGGGGCGCACGCGAATCCTCCAGATACGGGGGAACCGCGAAGGCCACGACGGCGACCACGATCACCGCCGCGCTCGCCACCGCGCGGGTCCGGCGCTGGGCCCCATGACGGACGTAGAGGATCACACCGACCCCGAGCGCGGCCGCGCCGGCGGCGAGCGCCGCCGGCCAACCCGCTTGCGCCTCGAGAACACTCAGCAGCCACAGCGCCGTCGCCGCGAGCGCAACACCGAGAAGCCGCCGCAACACCACCATCCAGGGGCCCGGCTTGGGAAGCCGCGTCGCCATCGCGGGAACGGCGGCTACTGCGAGATAGGGTAGCGCTAAACCGAGCCCGAGGGCGGCGAAGATCGCCACGATGTCGGCCGGTCCCCGGGACAGGGCAAACCCGACCGCGGTCCCCAGAAACGGCGCCGAGCACGGCGTTGCCAACAGGGTCGCGAAGGCGCCCGCGAGGAAACTTCCGCCGAGCGACGAGGTGGCAGCTTTCCCATCCGCGCCGCCTCCCAACCGCGCCAAGCGCTCGGCGAGCCCGCCGGGAAGAGAGAGCGCAAGGAAACCCCACAAGTTGCACGCGAACAACGTGACCACGAGGGTCATGAAAATCAGGAACCACGGATACTGGAACTGGATTCCCCAGCCCACGGCCAGTCCCGCCGAACGCAGCGCCACCAGGGCGCCGGCCAGCACCAGGAATGCGAACTCGATGCCGGCTGCGGACGCGAGAAAACTGGCCCGCACCCGCGCGCGTTCTCCGCCCCCGTGCCCGATCACGCCCATCAACTTGATGGACAACACCGGAAGCACACACGGCATGAGGTTGAGTATCAATCCGCCGAGAACAGCGAGCGCGAGGACGAACGCGAGCGAGCCTTCGAGTCCGAAACCGCGCGCCGCCGCGACCGAAAGCGTCCGCTCCGCCGTGCGCGCCCCGTCCACCAGGGTCAATGTGAGCCGCTTGCCCGGAAGAGCGCCATCCAGATCTTCGATTCCGTACACGGAGACCTCGAGATGCGCCCGCCGCCCCCCTTCGCTCAATCCAAGACGGGGCGCGGAGAAGGCCAGCTCCGGCGGCCCCTCGACATAGAGGTCGGGCCTTTCGAACGGTTCGCTCGCCGTGGCCGAAACCCTGAGCACGGGTTGCGACGCCGCTCCCGACGCCTCGGCCGACTCGATGGTGAGCCCGTAAACCGAGCCGTCCGCCGGGACCCGCGCGGCGAATCGGTTAATGAGATGGGCGTGTCGGCTGGGGCCAAGGGTGCCCGAAGGAACGTCGAGCCGCAGCCGGGTCTCGTAAGGGATGCAGATGTCGCTGCACGTCAAATACCGGAGCCGCGTGTCGATGGCCAACGCCTCGCCGGTTTTGTCGAGCCGCGCCGCGATCGGTAGCACCACTTCGTCCTTGTAGCCGAGGGTCTCGAGGCCCAAGACCGAGAAGCGAACCGGCGCCGGCCAGGACAGGCGCGCGCCGGCGAGGTTGGACGAGCCCGAGAAATCGAGCTGGGGCGGGAAGCCGGCGTCGCCGGGGGTGCGCCAATAGATCTTCCAGCCTTCCTTCAAGCGGAACTGAAGCCCCAGCGCGACCACCTCGGACGCTCCCGTCGTCGCGGCTGCCGAGATCAAGCGAACCGCCGTTTGGTCGGTCTCGACCCAGGGCGATTCGGTCGCGAACGCGGGGGTCGCGGCCTGGACCGGCACCGCCGCAAGTGCCAGGACAAGCGTTGCCGCCCGTTTGATGCGAAAGCGAGCCATTCATCTCACGCCGAGTTTGCCGATCATGCGCGCGCGCCTTGCCCGCGACCCGCGGAGCGGCGCCATCATAGCCGATTCGAGGCTTCGTTTCCGCCGCTTGCGCGACGATCACGGAGGTTTTACCGCCGCGCCCGGCGAAACCGAGTCCGAGACCGTTATCCACTTGCGTGGAATCGCACCGACCAAGCGGATAAAGCGTCAGAGCACTATCGGGCTACATCGAATCAAATTGATGGCGGCGAATCGGGTCGGATAGTGCTCTCGCATCCCGGAACGGACAATCGGCACTTTGTTCGCGGCCCGTCGATATGCCAAAATGGGCTCCGCGATTCGCGGCCGAACGGCCCGATTCGAATGGACGTGAAGGAGGCGGTGGCACGATGCAGTGTACCGAAGACGCGGGTACGTACCTGGCGGGCCAGCTCCTGGTCGCCATGCCGGGAATGCAGGACCCGCGGTTCGCCAGATCCGTCATCTACATGTGCGCCCACAACGACGAAGGCGCGATGGGCCTCGTCATCAACCAGGTGCTGGACTCGCTGACCTTTCCCGACCTTCTCGAGCAGCTCGGAATCGAGACCAAGGGGCTGCGCGACCCCATCAACGTCCATTTCGGCGGCCCGGTCGAATCGGGCCGCGGCTTCGTCCTGCATTCGGCGGATTACGTCAAGGAGGCGACCCTGGTCGTCGACGAAGACATCGCGCTGACCGCCACGGTCGATATCCTCAAGGCCATCGCCGTCGGCGACGGGCCCACGCGCAGCCTGCTCGCGCTCGGCTACGCGGGCTGGTCGCCGGGGCAGCTCGACGAAGAGATGAAGGCCAACGGCTGGCTCAGCGTCGTTCCCGACAACGAGCTGGTGTTCGGCCTCAAGCCGGATACCAAGTGGGATCAGGCGTTGGCGAAGATGGGTATCGATCCGCGTATGCTTTCGGGCGACGTGGGCCACGCTTGAGCGCCGCAGCGCCGCTCAATTCAGTCGTTCGACCACCATATCCACCGACGGCAACCCGTTGTCGGGCCCCAGAACGGCCAGGGTCGGCGGGCTAGCCGCGATCCGCCGGGCGATGCGCGTAACAGCGTCCGCGTCCACGGCCTCGACGTGCTCGATGGTCTCGGCAATCGAGATCGGCCGCCCAAACACCATCAGCTGGCGCGCCAGCTGTTCGCACCGCGCCGACGTGCTCTCGAGCGACATCAGGATGCTGGCCTTGATTTGCGCGCGGGCGCGCGCTACCTCGTCGGCGCCCACGCGATCGCACGCAGCCCGAAGTTCGTCCGTCACCAGCCCCAGCACTTCGGCCGCTTGCGCCTCGCCGGTGCCGGCGTAAATCCCGAAAAGGCCGCAATCGATAAACGCCGACGAAAACGAAAAGACGCTGTAGGCCAACCCGCGCTTCTCACGGATTTCCTGAAAGAGGCGCGACGACATGCCGCCGCCGAACAGGGTCGAGAACACCGCGAGCGCATAGAAGTCCGGATCGCGGTAGCCGACACCCTCGAAGCCCAGGACCTGGTGAACCTGCTCGATGGGCCGGGTCTCGCGAAATTCACCACCCCCGTACCGTGGGGCCTCGCCGCCGCCGCCGTCCGTACCAGTCGAAGCGGCAAACGCCTCGTCGACAAGCGCGACCAGCGCGTCGTGGTCGACGTTGCCGGCGCCGGCCACCACCATGCGCGGGGCCGAATAATGGCCGTGCAGGAAGTTGACGAGCGTATCCCGGTCCATCGACTGCACGAGCGCCTCGGTCCCCATCACGGGGCGCCCGATGCCCTGGTCGGGAAACGCCGTCTGCTGAAAGTGATCGAAGACGCAATCGTCCGGCGTATCGCTGGCGTGGCGAATCTCTTGCACAATCACCGCACGTTCGCGCGCCAGCTCTTCCGAATCGAACACCGCGTTCTGGAGAATGTCGGCGATGATATCGACGGCGAGCCCCAGGTCCTCCTTGAGGATCTTGGCATAATACGCCGTGTGCTCGTGCGAGGTATAGGCGTTGAGGTGGCCGCCGACCGCGTCCATCGCCTCGGCGATCGCGCGGGCGTCGCGCCGGCGCGTGCCCTTGAAGGCCATGTGTTCGAGGACGTGCGAAACCCCGTTCCGATCGGCCGGTTCATGGCGGGTCCCGACTTCGACCCAGGCGCCGACGGAAGCGGTCTCGACGCTCGCCATGGCGTCGGTCGCGACCCGGAGGCCGCTTTCGAGCGTGGTGACGCGAGCGCTCAAGCCGCCGCCCGTTCGCTGAGGCGGCTGACGATGAAGTCCTGGACGCACCCAAGCTCGTTGGGAAGCGTCGCCAGCCGTTCCTCGCGCGCATAAAGATCGTCGAGCCGCGCGGGCAGCCGGGGGCGAATGCCGGTCGCCTTCTCGACGGCGTCCGGGAACTTGGCCGGATGCGCCGTCGCGATGGCGATCAACGGTGCCTTGCGGACGTCGTGGCGGGTGATCCCCGCGGCGAGCCCAATCGCCGTGTGGGGGTCCAGAAGCTCGCCCGTGGTCTCGTGAAAGTGGCGAATGGCGGCAACGGTCTCGGCGTCGTCCAAGGCGTGGCCGGCAAACAGCTTGTGAAGCCGTCGCCAACGTTCGGTACCGAAGCGGACGCGACCGCGCGCGCGGAAGCGGTCCATGGCCCTCGCCAGCACTTCGCCGCGCCGGCCATAGAGCTCGAACAAAAGGCGCTCGAAGTTGCTCGAGATCTGGATGTCCATGCTGGGGCTGAGCGTGGACTGGACCGGCTGGAGGCGCATCTCACCCTCGGAAAAGAAGCGGGTCAGGATGTCGTTGCGATTGGAGGCGACGACGAATCCGGTCACCGGCAGCCCCATGCGCCGCGCCACCCAGCCCGCGAAGACGTTGCCGAAGTTGCCGGTGGGAACCGCGAATGAGACGGGACGCTGCGGGGCGCCGAGGGCCACGGCGGCCGCGAAGTAATAGACGGCCTGGACCATGATGCGCGCCCAGTTGATCGAATTGACCGCCGTTAAATCGGCGCGCGCGCGGAATTGCGCGTCGTTGAACATCGCCTTCACCAAGTCCTGGCAATCGTCGAACGTCCCCTCGATGGCGACGTTGTGAACGTTCTTCGCCACCACCGTGGTCATCTGGCGGCGCTGGACCTCGGAGACGCGCCCCTTCGGGTGCAGGATGAAGGCCTCGATCCGTTCGCGATCCTTGAGCGCTTCGATGGCGGCCGAGCCCGTGTCGCCCGAAGTGGCGCCGATGACGGTGACGCGCCGGCCCCTTTCGGCGAGAACCGTGTCGAACAACCGGCCCACGAGTTGAAGCGCGTAATCCTTGAACGAGAGCGTCGGTCCGTGAAAGAGCTCCAGGAGCCACAGGCCGGGACCGATCTGGCGCAACGGAGCGACCGCCGGATGGTCAAACCGGGAAAAGGCGTCCCTAGCGAGGTCCGCGAAGGCGGCCTCCGTGGCGCCGCCGCTTAAGAAAGGCCGGCAGACGCGTGCCGCCAGCGCGTCGTACGACATCCCTCTCAGCGCCTGGATCTCGGCCTTGGACAGCCGCGGCCAGGCCTCGGGTACGTAGAGGCCGCCATCGGGGGCCAAGCCCGTCAACAACACGTCGTCGAACGAAAGGGCCGGCGCCCGTCCCCGGGTGCTGACGTATTTCACGGATGTTTCCTAGCCATCGGCGCGACTATAGCGCTCTGACCCGCGTTTGGTCACGCGGCGCCATCCAGATACCGCGCCTCGAGATGGCGCCGCAAATCCGTGGCGTCCAACGGCTTGCCGGTCGCCTCGATCACGAGGTCCCGCGGCGTCGGAAGCGACGCCTTGGCGCGCACGTTCCGGGCAAGCCAGGCGTGGAGACGGGTCAAGTCGCCGCGGCCGATCGCGGCCTCGATCTCGGGGTCCGCCCGAATCGCTGCGGCGAAGAACTGGGCCGCCAGCACGGCGCCGATTGCGTACGCCGGGAAATAGCCGAACGCGCCCTGATACCAGTGGATATCCTGAAGACAGCCCTCGCCGTCGTGGCCGGGAACGCGCCCCAAGAGCCGCTCCATGCCCTCGTTCCAGGCGCCGGGCAGATCGGCCGCCTCCAACGCGCCCTCAACCATGGCCGCCTCGAGCTGGTAGCGCAGAATCACGTGCAGCGGATAGCTCACCTCGTCGGCCTCGACCCGGACCAATCCCGTTTTTATGCGGGTAAACGCCCGGTACAGGGCGTCGGCCTGCCACGCGGGCCCGGCGACGCCCAGGACCTCGCGGAATACAGGCGCCGCGAACCGCGCGAACGCGCGCGACCGGCCCACCATCATTTCCATCAACAACGACTGGCTTTCGTGCACGCTCATTCCACAGGCCGCGCCGACCGGTTGGTCCCGCCAGCTTTCGGGAAGCCCGCGCTCGTAAAGGGCGTGGCCCGCCTCGTGGACGACCGCAAACAGACCGGATGCGAAGTCGCGCTCGTCGAAGCGGGTCGTGATGCGGATGTCTTCGGGCGTCCCGCCGCAAAACGGATGCGCGCTGATATCCAAACGGGCCCACGCGGGATCGACGCCCATCACGTCCATCATGCGAAGCCCGAGGGCGCGCTGGCGCTCTGTCGGGATCGGGCCGCTCGGCGTCGGAACCCCCTTGTCGCCCGCCTGGCGAGCGAGGACGCGCTCCAGAAGCGCCGGCAGGAAATCGCAGAGTTCGTCGAACAAGGGATCGATCGTGGCCCGGCCGAGGCCGGGATCGTGGGCATCGAGAAGCGCGTCGTAGGGATCGAGCCCGAGGGCGGCGGCCTTGGCGAGCGCGGCCTCGCGCACGAGCCCGAGCAGTCCTGTGAATTCGGCGCGGACGGTCTCGAAATCGCGTTTCGCGCGCGCCTCGCGCCAAACCATCTCGCAACGCGCGCCGGCGGTGACGAGGGCGGCCGACAGCGCCGCGTCGATTGCCGTCGCGTGCCGATGCGCGCGCCGCATCTCGCGCAAGTTCGCCGTCTCCCACGGCCCGAGGTCGTGGTGCGCGCCGGCCGCCTCGATGAGCGCGCCGGTCTCTTCACCCGCCAGCATTTCGTGCCGCGCCCCATCGAGGGCCGTCAACTGCGCCGCCCTGGCCTCGCCCGCGCCCGGCGGCATCATCACCGCCCGGTCCCAGTACAGGATCGCTTCCACGTCGCGAAACCGGGCGAGGCGTCGAAACCGCTCGACGAGCTTCGGGTACGAGCCGTCCGCTTCGGTCGTCGCGCCGGTGCTCGAATCACGCGAGGACGGCAAACGCCCTATCCGCCAGCAGGGAGACGAAAATAAGGAACAGGTACAGGATCGAAAATCCAAACAGCGCCCGTGCCGGACCGTCGTCGTCGCTGCGCCACAGCCGAAGCGCGAACCAGACGAACGCGGCGTCGAGGACAGCTGCCGCGATCGCATAGACCGCTCCCGACATCGCGAGGAATACGGGAACGAAGGTCGCCGCCACCAGCAACGCGGTGTAGACGAGGATCTGCTTCTTGGTTTCGCGCGAACCGGCGACCACCGGAAGCATGGGCACGCCCGCGTTGGCGTAATCGCGGTTGCTGAACAGCGCGAGCGCCCACGAATGAGGCGGCGTCCACAAGAAGATGATGGCGAACAGCGCCAACGATTCGACGCTCACGGTCCCCGTCACCGCCGCCCACCCGATCATCGGCGGAAAGGCGCCCGACGCGCCGCCGATGACGATGTTATGCGGCGTCCGGCGCTTGAGCCAGACTGTGTAGACGAGCACGTAGTAGAGCACGGTGATGGCGAGCAGCGCCGCCGCGGTACCGTTCACGACCAACGCCATCACCGCGACCGCGCCCGAGGCGAGCGCGACACCCAGCACCAGCGCCTCGGCCGGCTTCATGCGCCCGGCCGGGATCGGCCGGTTCATGGTCCGGCGCATCGACAGGTCGATGTCGCGGTCGTACCACATGTTGATGGCGCCTGCGGCGCCCGCCGCGACCGCGATGCAAAGCACCGCGACCGCCGCCCGCCACGGCGCCATCGCGCCCGGCGCCAACAGCAGACCGACGAGGCCGACGAAGACGACGAGCGACATCACCCGGGGCTTCAACAGCACCGCGTAATCGGCTAGCCGGAAACGCGGCGCGGTATCCGCGCTCATCACGTCGAGCCGCTCCGCCGACTGCCCGATTGCCTCGATTGTCGCCCTGGTCAAACTTCGCCCCTCCCGCCGCTCAATACCGCAACCCCTCGATACAGACTCGAGAGGCGAATTCTATACGCAACGCGGGCGTGATCCAGGGCTTTGACTTCTTGCATTACTTTCCATCCGACAGGCTCGTTGTTTGCCAGAGCGTGCCGCCACCGCGATTCGGAAAACAAAACCGTCGCCTCGACCCCATACGCAATTACGGGGTATTGTAATCGGAGGTGAGGCGACAAGGTTCGATGGGACGCCAATGACTGTGAAACATTGCGCGGCACCGGCATACGTAACCGGTGCCATGAAGGGGCGTTCTGTACCACGATCGAGTGCACTGCCGCTGGGATCGGTGGTTCAAGGGGTGCGACCATGACGAGCGAGAAGTCGATGGCTGATGCGGGCGCTTACGGATCGGCGCGACCTATCATCCACAAGATTGCCTTGGTTGATCTCAAAGACGCATTGGTCAAGGGTTTCGCCGACTTCAACGCGATGCCAACGCACTTGATTTTCCTTTGCTCGATTTATCCCATCGTCACCCTCGTCTTCGCGAGGGTCTACGCGGGATACGACGTGTTGTGGCTCGTGTTTCCGCTCCTTGCCGGATACACCCTGGTCGGCCCGGTCCTCGCGATCGGCATGTATGAGCTGAGCCGACGCCGCGAGGAGGGTCTCGATTGTTCTCGGCGGCACGTGTTTTCCGTCCTCCGGTCTCCATCGTTGCGCGCCATCGCGGTGCTCGGTGCCATACTGATGGTGGTCTACTTCGCGTGGTTGGGCGCGGCGTGGGGCATCTACGCAAAAAATCTTCGGCCGCGCGACGCCGGGGTCGATTATCGAGTTCGCCGGCGAAGTCCTCGCCACGCCGTCCGGTTGGACGCTGATGGCTGTGGGCAGCGGGGTCGGTCTCCTCTTCGCCATCGTCGTGTTGAGCCTCAGCGTCGTATCCTTTCCCATGCTTTTGGATCGAGACGTCGGCGTCTGGACGGCGGTCACGACGTCGATCAGTGCGGTTCTCGCAAATTCGATCGCGATGGCCATCTGGGGCATCATCGTCGCCTATGCCCTGTTGATCGGCTCGTTGCCGTTTTTCGTCGGCCTCGCCGTCGTATTGCCGGTTCTGGGGCACGCCACCTGGCACCTGTATCGCGCCGTCGTGGAGTTCTGACGCCCGCGGCGGCGCTTTCCGCAACTCTTGTCGCCGTCACGGTCAGCGAGCCCGTTTGCGCCGGTTCCCAAGGTTGCGGCCGGACCCGCGTTGAGCCGTTGAAATCGGGCGCCGCGGCACCGATCCTTTTGCCCGCAACCCCCCGTCATTATATACTCGCTCCATGGCCATCTTCATCACCGTGGTTTCCGTGATCCTCAAGGTCCTTCTCGCCGCCGTGTTGATCGCGGTGGTGGCGGTGTTGTTCACCGGCGTCATATCCATGTCCCGGGGAGGCGCTTTCGAGGACCGGTGGGGCAACCGCCTTATGAAACTTCGTGTGGTGCTCCAGGGCGTCGCGGTGGCGCTATTGCTGGCGCTCGGCCTCCTCGCCCTCTGACACGCATAGATCCGCCGAACCCCGCGACCAAATTCGCCACCATCGCCGCCCAAGAGCAGCGCCGGGGGTCGCAATCGGAGCGGGAAACCGACGCCGATCGCTCGCAGGCGCGTCTGCGAATGGGACGGTTCGAGGGTTGATGCGTGCCGGAGGACGCCTTGGGTGGCCGCCGGGATCCTGCCGAGCCCTCTCGCCGGGATATCGCTCAGAGTCCGGCGGCGAAGAAGATACCCCGGATCATGAACGTGTTGCCCACTTCGTGCGTCATTAGGAACGTGAACACCAGCACCAGAATCGGCAACAGCAATATGGCGTACGCAAGGACCAGACGCCGAACTCTCGATCGGATTGCCGGAGTCGCTAATAATGGGGGTCGAGCTTGCGAACGCCGGGGTTCGACCATGTGCGCATAGGGGCGGCGGCGGCGGAGCACGGGAATTACCGCCGCGAAAATTTGTCGACCCCTTTCGCGCCATTCATGGCATCCTTGCGAAGGTCGGAATTCTCGGAATAATGACGGTTGGTATGCTCAGAACGATGTTTGTCCTTGCGCTAACCCTGATCGGGGCCGCGTTCTTCGGTGCCGGTGAAGCCGTGGCGGCGGGACGTTCCGAGCCGTGGCAGATGGGGTTCCAGACCCCGGCCTCGCCGGTGATGGAGAGAATCGTCGGATTCCACAATCTCCTCTTCTCCATCGAACTCATGATCGTTGTTCTGGTGACGGGAATCCTTTTCACAATTATCGTTCGATTCAATTCCAAGGCCAATCCGGTTCCCGCGAAGACGACCGATAACACATTATTGGAGGTCATCTGGACGGGAGTTCCGGTCTTCATCCTGATGATTGTCGCGATTCCGTCCTTGAAGCTTCTCTACTACGCGGATGCCACCCAAGAAGTCGAGATGACCGTCAAGATCACCGGCAATCAGTGGTATTGGTCGTACACCTATCCCGATCACGGAGACATCGATTTTGACAGCGTGCTCATACCCGACGACGAATTGAAGGAGGGGCAGCCTCGTCTGCTGTCGGTGGACAACCCCGTCGTCCTGCCCGCCCAGACCCCCGTCCGCCTTCTGTTCACCTCGACCGACGTGATCCACAATTGGGCCGTGCCGTCGCTCGGTCTTAAACTCGACGCGGTGCCGGGGCGCATCAACGAGTCCTGGGTCCTCATCCAATCGGAAGGCGATTATTACGGCATGTGCTCCGAGCTTTGCGGCGTTAACCACGGATTCATGCCGATCCACATCAAGTCCGTATCCAAGGCCGAGTTCGCCGAATGGGTCGAGACCGCCAAGCAGGATTTCGCCGCGACCGAAGATCAAGGCGCGTTCCGCCTGACGGACGCAAGTGCTCGGATCCGATAGGATGCGGTGCCTCGAGGGTATCAGGCGAGGGCCGGGTGATGGTTGAGCAGACGCCAGTCGCGCAAGCCGCCCACGGCCACCATCCGAACGGATGGCGGCGCTGGGTCTATTCCACGAATCACAAAGACATCGGCACCATGTACATCGTCCTGGCGATGATTGGTGCGATCATCGGCGTCGCCATGTCGACGTTGATTCGTGTGGAGTTGATGCAACCGGGCATCCAATTCATCTCCGACTTCCAGTTCTACAACGTGTTGGTGACCGGACACGGCCTGATCATGGTTTTCTTCGCGGTCATGCCGGCGTTGATCGGCGGGTTCGGTAACTGGTTCGTGCCGCTGATGATCGGCGCCCCCGACATGGCGTTCCCGCGGATGAACAACATCAGCTTCTGGCTGTTGGCCGCGGCCGTGGTGCTGCTCCTGATCGCCGCGTTCTCGCAAGGCGGGCCCGGCACCGGCTGGACCGTCTACCCGCCACTTTCCGGTGCGGACTATCATCCCGGCGTGGCCGTCGATTTCGGAATCCTGAGCCTGCATCTGGCGGGCGCGTCGTCGGTGCTCGGCGCCATCAACTTCATCACCACCATCTTCAACATGCGCGCGCCCGGCATGACCATGCACCGCATCCCCCTTTTCGTTTGGGCGATTCTGGTGACGGCGTTTCTGCTGCTGCTGGCGATCCCCGTATTGGCGGGCGCGTTGACCATGTTGCTCACCGACCGCAATTTCGGCACCACCTTCTTCGTCACCGAAGGAGGCGGCGATCCGATCCTGTGGCAGCATCTGTTCTGGTTCTTCGGTCACCCGGAAGTCTACATCATCATCATCCCGGCCTTCGGCATCATCAGCCAGGTGGTCTCGACATTCTCCAAGAAACCGATCTTCGGATACCTGGGCATGGCGTACGCGATGGTGTTCATCGGCTTCATCGGCTTCGTGGTCTGGGCGCACCACATGTACACGGTCGGCCTGGACGTCGACACGCGCGCCTACTTCGTCTCGGCGACCCTGATCATCGCGGTGCCCACCGGGATCAAGGTTTTCAGTTGGCTGGCCACCATGTGGGGGGGCTCGATCGATTTCGAAACCCCGATGCTGTTCGCCATCGGTTTCATTTTTCTGTTCGTCATGGGAGGCGTCACCGGGGTAGCGCTGGCCAATGCCGGCCTCGACCTGGCATGGCATGACACCTACTTCGTGGTCGCGCACTTTCACTACGTGATGGCGGTCGCGGCGGTTTTCGCAATGTTCGCGGGTTTTTACTACTGGATAGGCAAGATGTCCGGGCGGACGTACCCCGATGTCCTGTCGAAGGTTCATTTCTGGATGTTCTTCGTCGGTGTCAACGTCCTCTTCTTCCCGCAGCACTTCTCCGGCATGGCCGGGATGCCGCGGCGCATTCCCGACTATCCCGACAACTACGCCGGCTGGAACTTCGTCAGCAGCATCGGCGCGTACATCACCGTGGCGTCAGCGATCTTCTTCTTCTTCATCGTTTGGCGGACGCTTCGCTCAGGCGAGAAGGTGCCGGCCAATCAATGGGGCGAAGGCGCGACCACGCTGGAGTGGACCGTCGAAAGCCCAGCGCCCTTCCATACCCACGAGGAGATTCCTCGGTTGGGCGTCCAACCGGGGGAGTGAATGCATCCCCTATCCCCCGCTCGCGACAATCGGGGCCACGTCGGCGACGCACCGGCGGCCGCGCACGCGGCGCGGACCGATCCCGGCCGCAGACGGAACATCGTCTCGGCGGTGATCCTCGCCTCGATCGTAGGCGCCATGGTGGGGCTCGCGTTCGCCTCGGTGCCGCTCTATCGGCTCTTCTGTCAGGTCACCGGTTACGGCGGCACGCCGAGGATCGCGGCGAACGCGGCGCCGGCGTCGGCGTCGGACACGACGGTTACGGTTCGCTTCGACGCCAACGTGGATGCGGCCTTGCCGTGGCAATTCTACCCGGCGAGTCCGGAGATGACAGTGCGAGTCGGTGAAACGGCGCTGGCGCACTACGTAGCGAAGAACGGCTCCGACACACCGGTGACGGGGCACGCAGTTTTCAACGTGGCCCCCTACAAGGTGGGTCCATATTTCGTGAAAGTGGAGTGCTTCTGCTTTACCGAGCAGCTGCTTCAGCCGGGCCAGGAAGTGTCCATGCCCGTGTCGTTCTTCGTGGATCCGGACATGGTCATCGACCGGGGCACGCGGGAAGTGCGCACGATCACGCTCTCCTACACCTTCTTCCGCAGCACCACCGAGGAGCAGGCGGAAACCCGGGAGCGGGCGCCCGCAGAAGCGATCCCGTCGGCCGCCACGGAACGGCGCCGCGCCGGGCTGTCCGAACGGTCCGCATCGGCGATCGTATCGTCACGCGAGAGGCAGCGATGATCGGCGAGGCGAAATCACACCCTTGGCACATGGTGGAGCCGAGCCCGTGGCCGGCCCTCGGCACGCTCGGCGCGTTCATCATGGCGATCGGTGGCGTTTGGTTCATGCACGGCGGACCCGTTATCGGTTTCGTGGCCGGCGTCAATATCCTCCTGATCTGCTTGTATTTGTGGTGGCGCGACGTCGTCCGGGAAGCGCAAAGCGACATGGAGCACACGCAACCGGTGCGGAGCGGCCTGCGCATCGGCGTGTTGCTGTTCATCGCGTCCGAGGTGATGTTCTTTTTCGCCTTTTTCTGGGCGTACTTCCACTCGACCGTGCCGTTCTTCAGCTTGGTTGCGAATACGCGATGGCCGCCCGAAGGCATCGTCCCCATTGAAACCTGGGACATCCCCTTCATCAACACGGTGATCCTGCTCGCCTCGGGCGCCACCGTAACCTACGCCCATCACGCGATCCGCGCCGATGAGCGCATGAAGGCGTTGGTCGGGATCGCGCTCACGGTCATCCTCGGGTTCATCTTTGTCGGCTCTCAGGCGTACGAGTACATCCACGCCCAGTTCGAGCTGGACGGGGGGATTTATCCGTCGACGTTCTATCTCGCGACCGGCTTTCACGGCGGCCACGTGATCATCGGGGCGTGCTTCCTGACGGTCTGTTTCTTCAGGGCGCTCGCCGGCCACTTCAAACCCGACCAGCACGTCGGCTTCGAGGCGGCCGCTTGGTACTGGCACTTTGTCGATGTGGTGTGGCTGTTCCTGTTCACCTGGATCTACTGGTGGGGAAGCTCCGGCTACGAGTGGGGCTAGAGCGCTATTCACTGATGTGGAATCGCATCAGCCCGCACGCCGGCCCAGCCACCCGCGGCATCGTAAGATAAGGGCGGCCGGGCGGGGATGCGGGCTGGTTCCGTCTTAAAACGGACAACGCGCCAGTCCCCATCGTGTCCGAAGATCGAGGCGTCCGCGCGCCTTGCCGCCGCGCCCTATGCCCTTGCTGCGCCGGGGATCGCGGCAAGCTCCCGCGCCGCGCACCGTCGCGTCCGCGCTTCAGCGGGCCGCCGCGCGGGCGCTGCCCAGCGCTTTAATCACGGCGATTAGGCAGGCGTCGCGTTCGGCCTCGAGATCGGCGATCGAGCGCCCCTTGCATTCGGCCGCCACACCCTTGACCAGTTTCTCGCGCACCGCGGGCGTGAGTTCGGGGTTGCCCAAGGTCTTCCAGCGGCGGACCTGGCTTTCGCCGATATGGTCGATGAAATGCTGAAGCCCGCCTGAGCCGCCTGCCAGATGGAACGTCATGTGCGGCCCGAAGGCGGCCATCCTGAGCCCAGGACCGTAGGCCAGCGCCTTGTCGATGTCCTCGACGCTGGCGATCCCTTGTTCGACCAGGTAGACCGCCTCGCGCCACATCGCACCTTGCATACGGCTCGCGATGTGGCCCGGCATCTCGCGTGCGAGGCGGATCGGAACCTTGCCGACCGCTTCGTAGAACGCCATCGACCAGTCGAGGGCGGTGGAATCGGTCTGCTCGCCGCCGCTTAACTCCACCAGGGGAACCAGGTGCGGCGGGTTGAACGGGTGCGACAGGATACAGCGCTCGGGATGCTTCAGCCGGACCTGCAGAGGCGTCATCAGCATCCCTGACGCGCTCGACGCGATCACCACGTCCGATGCCGCGCCGGCGTCGATGCGGGCGAAGACGTCGCGCTTGATCTCTTCGCGCTCGGGCGCGTTCTCTTGGACGAAATCGGCGTCGCCGACCACCGATTCCACATCCTTTGCAAACGTCCAGCGATCGGGATCGGCATTCGCCGCGAGACCCAGCTCTTCGAGCTGCGGCCAGACGCGGGCGATGAAAGCCGCAAGCTGGTCGCGGGCGCCGGGCGCGGGATCGGTGGCGGCGACCTCGAGGCCGCGGGACAGGTAATAGGCTGTCCAGCTCGCGCCGATCAGGCCGGTGCCGACCACCGCGATCTTGCGCACGTCCGTGGGTGCGGGTCGGGTCATGGCAGGGTCCTCTTGGGAACTGCGGAATGCGCTCGGGATATCGCAGGCGCGCGCACGAATCAATGGCGTCGCGATCCGGGGGCGCCGCGATCCCGGGCTGCAAAATTCCCCGGCGCGCGGATTGCGCGGACGGCCGGGGCGCCTATATTCCACGAACGAATGCCTTCGTGAAATCACAAAGGCTGAGATCTAAGCCATGTCAGGGGAGGCCCAGATCGACGAGTTCACGCCCGCGCTAGAGGTGCGCCCGCTCGCGCGCATTGCGCCCGCGGATGGGCCGGACCGGGTCGGCTCGGTGCGCTGGTGTGCCAACCCGATGGTCGAATGGCTGCTGACCGAAGGTTGGAGCATCACGGTTCCGGCCGATTTCCTCGACAAATTGGTCGCGCGCATGGTGGCGAGCGGGATGGCGCTGTCGCGGGTCCGGCTGACCATTCGCACGCTGCACCCGCAGGTGATCGGCACCAGCTACACCTGGAACCGCGGCACCGAAGGCGTCGACGTGTTCGAGCCTCCACACAGCATCGTCCAGACAGACAGTTTCCTGAAAAGCCCCTATGCCGCGATCTTTGAAGGCGCGGGCGCCATTCGGTGCCGCCTCGATGTGCCCGGGTCCGAGCTTGCGTACCCGGTGCTAGACGAGCTGCGCGCCGCGGGCGCCACCGATTACGTCGCCCTGCCGATCGTCTTCTCGGACGGAAAGATCAACGCCATCACGCTGACGACCGACCGCGCGGGCGGTTTCACCACCGAGGAGCTGACACTGGTATACGAGATGCTTCCGGTTCTCGCGCGCCTGGTGGAGGTTCACGCCGCGCACCACACGGCGCGCACGCTGCTTGACACCTACCTCGGCGCCCATACGGGCGAAAAGGTCCTCGACGGCCTGGTCAAACGCGGCGACGGCGAGGATATCCACGCGGTGATCTGGTTCTGCGATTTGCGCGAATCGACCCGGCTCGCCGAATCGATGCCGCGCGCCGCCTTCCTCGGCCTCTTGAACGATTTCTACGATTGCATGGCCGGGTCGATTCTGGATCACGGCGGCGAGGTGCTGCGCTTCATCGGCGACGCCGCGCTCGCCATCTTCCCCATCGTAGAAGACGACGACGCAGGCACGCGCGAGATCTGCACCCGCTACGACGCTTGCCGGATGGCATTGGCCGCGGCGCGCGAGGCGATGGCGCGCATCGATTCCTTGAACGAGCGCCGCGCCGACGCCGGCCAGCCTCCGATCGGCTTCGGGATCGGACTGCACATCGGCGACGTCACCTACGGCAACATCGGCGTGCCCCAGCGCCTCGAGTTTACGGTCATAGGTGCCGCGGCCAACGAGGCGGCGCGCATCGAAAGCCAGACCAAGGCGTTCGGGACGCCGATCGTGGTCTCGGCGGAATTCGCGCGATTCTTTCCCGGCGAGCTCGCGAGCTTGGGGCGCGTGCGCCTCAGCGGTGTCGACGCCGACCAAGAGCTCTTCACGCTGCCCGACTTCAAGGCGTCCTCGCGTCACGCCTAGGCTCCGGTCTCGGTTTGCCTGACGGCCAGAATGGGGGCATAGTGCGGCCATGGCGGCGAGCCGGGAATCCGCGGAAACAATGGGGTTGGAGGCGTCCGTGCCCGTATCCGGACATCTCGAGCTGCTCGCCGATCTGGGCCAGGCCTTCGCGTCGTCGCTGGACGTAGAGCGGACCCTTCAAGAGGCGGTCGCACGCATCACCCGCTATCTGGATGCGGCGGGCGGCGCGCTCTTCCTTCTCGACGAGACCGGATCGACGCTCACTTGCGTTGCGTGTTCGGGGGACACCCAGATCACAGGGATGTCCATCGGCGCGGAATCCGGGATCGTCGGGCGGTGCGTGCGCAACAATGCCGGCGAGATCGTCCGCGACGTGGATTGCGATCCCGGCTTCGACCGCTCGGTCGACAAACAGACGGGCTATCGCACCCGATCCATCCTGTGCGCGCCGCTCAGCGTCAAGGAACAACGCGTCGGCGCGATCGAGCTGATAAACAAGCGGGACGGCGACGGCCTGTTCGAAGTCTCGGACCTGAGCCTGTTGCAGGTGCTGTGCGCGCCCGCGGCGCTCGCCATCCTCAACGCACGCATGGCGCTGGCCCTGGTCGAGCAGGAACGCATCAAGCGCGAGCTCGAACTGGCCGCCGAGATTCAGCGCGGTCTTCTTCCCCCGTCCCAGGCGCCTCCCTTTCCGATCCACGGCCGCAACGTCCCGGCGCGGACCGTTTCCGGCGACTTCTTCGATTTCTTCGCCCTTCCCGACGGCCGGATCTGCTTTAACCTCGGCGATGTCTCGGGCAAGGGCATGAACGCGGCGCTTCTGATGGTCAAGGCCGCCGGCCTGTACCGCTGCCTCGGCAAGACGATTTACGCCCCCGGCGCGCTTCTCGGGCTGATCAACGCGGAAGTGTGCGAGACCGCCACGCGGGGAATGTTCGTCACCATGGTCGGCGGGATTTACGATCCGGCCGCGGACACGGTCGTCATCGCAAATGCCGGCCACGAACCGCCGCTCCACCATGACCGAAACGGTGGGTTCACGCCGTTGCCGGCCGAGGCGCCGCCGCTCGGGATCGGCGTCGGGCTGACGCCCGACGAAGGCTATCCGGAAACCGAGCTGCACCTTGCGGGCGGAACGCTTTATCTCTTCTCCGACGGCGTGACGGAAGGCTACGCCCGCGACGGTCGGCCGCTCGCGATCGAGGGCTTGATGCAAGTGCTTCGCGAAAACGCCGAGCTTCCCTTGCCGGCGCGCCTCGACGCCGTCGTGGCGCGGCTGGACCATGGGCCGGGCGCCTTGCGCGACGACGTGACCATCCTCGGCGTCGACGGCGGCCAGGGATGAGGGAGCGCGGTCCCGTACGCGTCGAAAACTCGGGCGAGGGCGAAACGCTTTTGCACATGCGCGTCCCGGCCCTCGCCGGAAAGCTCAAAGACATCCGCGACGCCGTTCGAACGGCGGTTCTCGGTTGCGGGTGCTCGGACGCCGTCGCCGCCGACATCGTGATCGCCGTCGACGAGGCGTGCCAGAATATCGTCCGCCACGCTTACGCCGACGAGCCGGGCGGCGAGTTCATTGTCGAGGTTCGCCGCGACGGCGGTTGCGTGGTCGTTCTGCTGCGCGACTTCGCAGCTGTCGTTGACCCCGACACCATCCAACCGAGAAGGCTGGACGATCTGCGCCCCGGCGGGCTCGGCACCCACTTCATGCGCGAGATCATGGACGATGTCGCGTATCAGGAAACGACGGGAACGCGCGGCAATCTGTTGAGGATGGTCAAACAAATCGCGTAAGAAGGCGAGAATGGAGATCCAGATCACCGACCAAGAGAAGGCGGTCGTCGTCGCCTTCGCAGGCGATGTCGACCTCGAAAGCTCGCCCGAGGCGCGCCAGGCGCTGCTCGCGTGCGTGGACCGCAAGGTGCCGGTGCTCGTCGATCTGTCGGGCGTCAGTTACATCGACAGCTCGGGCGTCGCCTCGCTTGTGGAAGCCTTTCAGGCCGCGCGCAAGGGCGGGCGGGCGTTCGCGTTGGTCGCCGTCAGCGAAGCGACGCTTCGCGTGCTCCAGTTGGCGCGCCTTGACAAGGTGTTCACCATATACGAGACCGTCGAGGACGGACTCGACCAAGCCGTTTGAGGTCGCCGATGGCCGAACAAGCGACGGAAAATCCCGCCGCCCGGTTCGTGGAACGGATTGGGCGCGGCGCGGTGCGCGGAATCGAGGAGCTCGGCGCCTGCGGCATGCTGGTGTTCGAAACCGTGTACTGGATCGTCTCGGGACGGCGCATGCGCCAGCCGGTTCGCATCGACGCGATCTTTGTGCAGATGATGGAGACCGGAATCGGCGCGATCCCCATCGTCGCCTTGATGGCGGGCACGATCGGCGTGATGCTCGCGATCCAGGGCATCCACACGCTCAAGATCTTCGGCGCCGAGACCCAGGTCACGGTGGGCATCGCCTTTTCCGTAGTTCGCGAGTTCGCGCCCCTGATCACCGGAATCATCGTTGCCGGGCGATCGGGCTCGGCGCTCGCCGCCCGACTCGGCACCATGAAGATCAACCAGGAGATCGACGCTTTGCACGTCATGGGCATCAACCCGGTCCGCTTCCTGGTGGCGCCGGCGCTCGTGGCGATGATGGTGATGGTGCCGGCGCTGACGCTGTTTTCGGACCTCGTCGGACTGCTCGCCGCGGGGCTGTACGTCGGCGTCGATCTGGGAATCAGCCTGGCGGCCTACTTCGACCGCGTCATCGAAATCCTCTCGGTGGATGACCTGATGCACGGGCTTGGCAAGAGCGCCCTGTTCGCGGTCTTGATCGCCGTCGTGAGCGTGGTCAACGGCGCGTCGGTCAGCGGCGGCGCCGAAGGCGTGGGCAAGGTCACCACCCGCGCGGTGGTGCAATCCATCTCGGCGATCGTGGTGACGGACATGATTTTCGCCTTCTTGGTGACCCGGTGACATGAGCCAAGCGATCGCCCCCAGCCGGCCCGCAAGCGTGATCGAGGTCGAGGACCTGGTCAGCTATTACGGCCCGCGTCAGATCCTGAGAGGCGTTAGCCTCGACGTGATCGAGGGCGAGATCATGGTCATCATGGGCGGCAGCGGCTCGGGCAAGAGCACGTTGTTGCGCCATCTGATGGCGCTCGAGCGGCCGTCCTCGGGAACGGTGCGGCTCTTGGAACGCGACCTCGCCACGTTGAGCGTGCGCGATATGAACGATCTCCGAAAGAAGATCGGCGTCGCCTTTCAGGGTGGCGCGCTTTTCAGCTCCATGACGGTCGGCGAGAACATCATGCTTTCGCTCCACGAGCACACCGAGCTTGACCCCACAACCATGCGCATCATGGCACGGCTCAAGCTTGAGGTGGTGGACCTGGCCGGCTTCGAGGATTTGATGCCGTCGGAGCTTTCGGGCGGGATGATCAAGCGCGCGGCGATGGCGCGGGCCATTATCATGGATCCCAAGATCCTCTTCTGTGACGAGCCCAGCGCCGGTCTCGATCCGGTGGTGTCGTCGGCGATCGACGATCTTATCCTCAGGCTGCGGGACGCCGTCGGCATGACCGTCGTCGTCGTCACGCACGAGCTCGAGAGCGCGTTCAAGATCGCCGACCGCATCACGGTGCTCGACAAGGGCGAGATCCTGTTTATCGGCACGGTCGAGGAACTGCGCAACCACCCGAGCGAACGCATTCAGAACCTTCTTAACCGACGCGCGGAGGACGAGGTCATGGACGCCGACGCTTATTTGCGCCGGCTTACCGGAATCGAAGTGTCAGGGGCGGCGAGCCTGTGAGAAGCGGCAAGGTCAATTATCTGATCGTGGGCGGCTTCGTCATCGTCATGATGACGGCGCTGGTCGTCTCGGTCGCGCTGCTGACCGGGCGGACCGGTGCCACGGACGGCTATTTCACGGTCTATCGCAACGTCACCGGCGTCAAATTCGGAACCCAGGTCTTGTACGAAGGATATCCGATCGGCCAGGTGGAGACCGTCACGCCCGTGGAGGCCGAGGGCGGGATGCGCTTTCGGGTCGAATACACCGTTCGGGAGGGCTGGCTGATCCCCGAAGACAGCGTCGCCCAAATCGCCGCGCCGGGGCTGCTTTCGGCGCTCACCATCAGCCTCCGCGCCGGCGCGAGCGCGAACGCGCTCGCGCCCGGCAGCGAGGTGAAGGGCGAAGATCCATCCGACGTTTTCGCCGCAATGTCGTCGGTCGCCAACGACGTGACCGAGCTTTCGCAGACGAGCCTCAGGCCGCTGCTCGAAAACTTGAACCGGACGGTCGCGACGGTCGGCGAGCTGCTCGACGGGGACGGCAAGGTCCTGTTGCGCGACCTCGCGGTGCTGACGAGCGACATCGCGGGGCGCATGCCGAAGATGGCCGAAGATACCGAAAAGCTGCTCGCCAACTTGGTGGCAACGAGCACCGAAGTGCAGGCGATGTTCGACGCGGACGCGCGCGCCCGGCTGGAAGGGCGCTTGGATTCGATCCTCGCCCAGGTCGAGTCCGCGGCCTCCGATTTCGCCGCGCTGACGCGCGGTCTCGGCACGACGCGCGAGTCCGTGGATGCGATTCTGAGCTCCATGGGTCAGACTGTGGACACGGTGAATACCATGGTCGGCGACAACAAGCTGGACGTGGAGGCGAGCATCGTCGATATGCGCTACGTCTTGGAGACGTTCTCTCGCAATGTTGACGTGCTGAACCAAAACCTCGAAGGCGCGAGCCGGAACATGTACGAGTTCAGTCGCCAGATCCGCCAGAACCCGGGACTTCTCCTCGGCGGCACGCCGCCCCCAGACGCCGCCCAAGGGCAATGAAAGCGGTTCGAAATCTGGCTTTCGTGCTGGCGCTGGTCCTGATGGGATGCGCGCAGCCGCCGCTCCCGCAAGACCATTTCTATCGCGTGGCCGTCGCAGAGCCCGATCAGCGCCTTCAAAGCCCGCATCTGAACGGGACGCTCGAGGTGGCCCGCTTCCTCGCCGACGGGCTGACCGCGGGGCGCCCGATCGTGTACAGCGATTCGGGCGAACCGAATTCGCTGTTCGAATACCACTATCACTTCTGGGTCCAGGCGCCGACGCTCCTCCTTCGCGACGCCCTGGTCGAATATCTGCGCGCCGCGGGCGTGGCGAAGGCGGTGGTGACGCCGGAACTTCGCGTCGATCCCGACTTCGCGCTCGCTGGCAAGATTCACCGGCTGGAACGCGTCGTCGGCGCCGAGCCGAACACGGTGGTCGCGCTGGAGCTCAGCCTGCGCGAGACCGGGACCGACCGCCTCTTGTTCCTCGAGACCTACCGCCTTCAGATCGCCCCCGTCGACGATTCAGTGGCCGGTGCGGTGAACGCGATCAACCAGGCGCTGAGTCGGTTGTTCGCGGATTTCACGGCCGATCTTTCGAGGATTTGAACGCGCCTGCGATGACGATCAAGTCCGCCAACATCACCCCGGTCGTTCACGGGGTCGCCAAGCACGACCGGTGGGCGGTCAACAGCCATCGCGGGGGCGTCATCTGGTTCACGGGCCTTTCCGGATCGGGCAAGACGACGCTAGCGTTCGCCCTCGAACAGGCGCTGTTCGCGAGACGTTACAACGTCTACGTCCTCGACGGCGACAACATGCGCCACGGTCTGAGCGCCGATCTCGGGTTTTCGCCCGTGGAACGCTCCGAAAACATCCGCCGCATCGGCGAAGTGGCGGCCCTTTTCGCCGATGCCGGCGTCATCGTGCTCACCGCCTTCATCTCGCCCTACCGCGCGGATCGGCGTCGGGCCCGCGATGCGTGCGGCGACGCGTTTCACGAGGTTTTTCTCTCCGCCGACTTGGACGCGTGCGAGAGGCGCGATCCGCGCGGTCTGTATTCGCGCGCCCGGCGCGGCGAGATTCCGGAGTTCACCGGCATCACCGCCCCCTACGAGATCCCCGAGAACCCCGAACTCATCGTCGACACGAGCCGTCAATCGATATCCGATTGCCTCGAGCGAGTGGCCGCATACGCGGAACGCGCGTTCGTGTTCGGTTCGTCGACGATCGGGAAGCCCGCGGAAATCGTCCGATGAAGCCCGCTTGCGGGCCGGTTGTGTTGCACTTCGCCGCCCGATTGGCGATCATGTGCGGCTGAAATCGCGGAGGACGCGACGTGGCGGTTTACGATCTCGAGCGGTTCCACATCCTTCTCGTCGAGGACAACGGGTACATCCGTAACGTCCTCGAGGACCTTTTTCGCCAGTTTCGGGTGGGTCGCGTCGCCACCGCAAGCAACGGCCAAGAGGCGATCGAGTACCTCCAGATGGTGTCCAAGCAGGGTGCCGCAGCCCGGCGCGATCTCGACATCGTCATTTCCGACATGATCATGGCCCCGATCAACGGGCTCTTGCTGCTGCGATGGCTGCGGAGCGCCAAGGATTCGCCTAATCGGTTCCTCCCGTTCATCATGCTTTCGGGTGCGGCCGATTCCGAGTACGTGATTTCGGCCCGCGAAAGCGGCGTCACCGAATTCATGGCGAAGCCGTTTTCTGCACGGTCCATCTACCGGTTCGTGCTCGAGGTCATCGATTTTCCGCGCCAGTTCGTCGCTACCGGCCAGTATTTCGGTCCCGATCGCCGTCGCCGCGAGGTGCCGTCCGGAACCGCCGAACGCCGGGTGAGGAAGGAAAGCGACGTCACCATCGTCCGCAACACCCACGACGTCGAGACGCCTGAGAATCCCAGCGATGTCTGGAACTTCCGCATGCCCAACCACCTCCAGAAGAAGGCCGGCGGCATGAGCGGCGGCGGTATGGGCGAGATTCCCGTCGCCCTTCTCGAACAGGCCGAGGAAAAGCTGCAAAGGGTCGGCCTCGACTTCACCGACTGGGCCACGGACTATCTCGGAAACCTGTCCAAGCTCTGCGTTGCCGCAATGGGAAACCCGCAAGCGCGTCCCAAGCAGTTAGAGGAAATCAACCTGTTGGCCCACGAGCTTCGCGGCCAGGGTGGCACTTTCGGCTATCCGCTGATCACCACGTTCGCCAAAAGCCTTTACGACGCCACCCGGCCGGGCTCCACCTTCGACGACGCCGCGGTCGAGATAGTCAAGGTGCACGTCGACGCCATGCGCGCGGTGATCCGCGAGAAGGTGGCGGGCGACGGCGGCGAGACGGGCCGCGCGCTGCTGAAGTCGCTCGAGATCGCCATTGCCAAGCACTCGGCCGTGACGTGAGGCCGCGCGCCCCTCACACGCTTTCGACGGTTTCGTCGATCAGCATGTCGACCCCCGCCTTCAGGGTCTGGTGTTGGTCCGCGCCGTCGGCCTTGGCGCGATCGAAGACCGCGATCTGGCGGTCGGCACTGGTTCCGCGAGCGAGGATCTCGCGGCTCCGCTCGATGTCTTCGAGACAGCCGAGCGCACCGGCGTCCTCGCGCACCAGATCGATCAGCTCTTCGAGAAGCGCGGTGTAGTCGACCACGCGTCCCTTGCCGAAGTCGACGAGACCGTCGCCGAATCCGTACCGCTGGGCGCGCCATCGGTTTTCCTTGACCAGCATCACCGCATACTGGCGCCAGCGCAGGTTGTCGCGCCGCATCCGGTACAGCATGCGCAGCACCGAAACGTAGAGGGCAGCGATGGTGGCCGCATCGTCGAATCGCGCGCAGACGTCGGTGATGCGCATCTCGAGCGTCGGGAAACGGGCGCTCGGGCGCACGTCCCACCACAGCATGGAGGCGTCCTCGATGAGGTCCGCGCGGACCAGGATGTCCACGTGCCGGCTGTACTCCATGTACGAGGAGAAGGATTCCGGCAGGCCCGAGCGGGGAAGTTCGTCGAAGACGCTCAAACGGTAGGACTTGAGGTCCGTGTTCTCGCCCAGCAAAAAGGGCGATGAAGTACTGAGGGCGAGCAGGTGCGGCAGGAAATAGCTCACCTGGTTCAACAGATCGATGTGCAGCTCGTCGTCGTCGATTCCGACATGAACGTGCATGCCGCAGATCAGCAGCCGGCGCGCCACCGCCTGCATGTCTCGCGCGAGAATGTTGTAGCGCGCCTTGTTCGTGTGAATCTGGTCCTGCCACCGGGCAAAGGGATGGGTCGACGCGGCAATCATCGCGAAATCGAACGCCCGCGCCACGTCGTTGACGCTTCGGCGAAGCCCGGCGAGTTCGGATCGTGCCTAAGGCACCGTCCGGCAGACCCCTGTGCCGACTTCGATCTGTGAGCGCAGGAATTCAGGCCGGACCAGATTGCCGAGCCGCTTTCCGCATTCGACCAGCATCTCGTCCGGCGGTTCGCGAACGACGTCGCCCGTGGCAGGGTCGACGAGGAGGTATTCCTCTTCGATTCCGACGGTAAACGACGGCTCCGTGAACGACATCCCGATCCGGTTCTCGCCCAACTGTGAAGCATCGTCCGCTTCTGCGGAATCGTACCAGCCCACACCCGCTGGCGGCCACCCACAGCATCGCAAGATTGGGGTGGCCGGGAAGGCGTGTGAGCTGGTTCCGAAAAACGGACAATGCGCTGGCCCCAGCGTCACGGTGATTCAGGCGTCGTTTCGACGCCCCCTCTGGCGGGTCGGGGCGGAGGCCGCTATGAGAGGGAGATGAGCGCCGCGCACACCCCCAAGACCGCGGGCGCCCCCGGTCCCCCGGCCGTCGCGGTCGGAGGCGCGCGCACCCGCATCGCCTTCGCCGGCCTTCTTTGCGGCGGGGTGTTTACCTCATTTTCCGCAATTTTCGTGCGCCTGAGCGAATTGGGTCCGACGGCGACGGCCCTTCACCGGCTTCTACTCGCGCTGCCGGTGTTGTGGTTGTGGCGGGCGCTGGCGGGGAAGGAAATCGCGCGCGCCCAGCGGCCCAGGGATATTCGCGACGTGGCCCTGCTGGGATTGGCCGGGTTCTTCTTCGCGGGCGATCTCGCGTTGTTCCATTGGTCCATTCATCTAACCGCGGTCGCCAACGCCACACTGCTGGTCAACACCTACGCCCTTCTCGTGATGGTCGGAAGCTTCCTCATCTTTGGGGAACGGTTCACGGGCGGCTTCCTGGTCGGATCGCTGATCGCGGTGGCCGGCATTGGGCTGCTGGTAAGCGCGAGCCTGAGCTTCAGCCTGACGAACGCGGCCGGCGACGCGCTCGGCCTCGGCGCGGCGCTCTTTTACGCCGCCTATCTGCTGAGTGTGGTGCGACTTCGTGCGCGGTTCGGCGTCAACACGATCCTGATTTGGAGCGGCACGACCGGCACCGCCGTGCTTGGCTTGGCGGCGTTGGCGGCGGGCGAAAGCCTGATCGCGGCGAGCGTCACCGGCTGGGTCGTTCTCGTCGCGCTGGCCCTGATCTCCCAGGTTGCCGGCCAGGGCCTCATCGCGTACGCGCTTGCCCATCTCCGCGCCGGCCTCTCGTCGGTCAACCTGCTGATCCAGCCCGCGCTCTCGGCGATGTGGGCCTGGATCATTCTCGCGGAACCGTTGAGCCCCCTTCAAGCGCTCGGGATCGCCGTCACGCTTGGCGGCGTCATGGTTGCGCGGCGCGGAAGCCGCGCGCCGGCGAGCTGAGCACTTCGCGCGCACTTATATGTGCGAGAACATCACCCGCCCCGGCACCTCCACCTCGGCGGTCAGGATCGAGCCCGATCCCGATTCGGTGATGTAGAGGGTCTTTCCCTCAGACCCGCCGTAGGCGAGGTTGGTGACCCGTTCCCCCGCCGTAGATCGAATGCGCAACAGGGGCTCGCCGCCGGCGTTGAATAGCCAAGCCGTTCCGTGCGCCGAATGGGCGATGGCGAGATTGCCTTCTTGGTCGAGGGCGAGGCCGTCGGGCCCCGAATGACCGCCCGACAGCTGGATGAACAGGCCGACCGGCGTTGCCGTCGAATCGCCGTAAACTTCGATATCGTCGGCCATCACCACCGGAAACCGCCAGATCGCGTTGGCTTTGGTGACCGCGACCATCAGGTGCGTTTCGGCGGCATTCAGCACGAGGCCGTTGGGAAACGGCGCGTTGACGATCAGGAGCTCGAGCCGGCGTTCGTCCTTGAGCCGGTACACCCGCCCAGTGGGATTGTTGAGGCTGCTGCGGCCCGGATCGGTGAAATAGAGATCGCCGTTTGACGCGAAGACCAGGTCGTTGCAGCCGCGAAGCGGATCCAGGTTCGGCTGCGTGAGCAGGGGTTCGACCACGCCCTTGTCGGGATCCAGGACCATGATGCCGCGCAGCCGATCGGCGATGAAGATCCGGCCGTCCTTGTGGATCTTGAGGCCATTGGGATTGCCTTCGTACTGGACGACGAGCGTCCACTCGCCCTTGGGCGAGATCTTGAAGATCCGCCCCCAGGGGATGTCGACGCAATACAGGTTGCCGTCGAGATCGAACGACGGCCCTTCGAGGAACGAATGTATGTCGCCGCTCATCTGCGAGACTTGGCTCCAGAGCGTCTTCTTGCCGCTCTCGCGGAACTCGTCGGGCAGGCGGGTGAACACCTTTGTTTCGATCTCGGGGGGCGCGGCGTACATGGGTCTTGATCCTCCGTCTCGGGCAATGCGGCGGATAGCAAAATGCGTGGGCGGCGCGCGATCAATCCCCGAGGCGGCCGTATCGCCCCATGAGCTCGGTCAGCGCGCCATGGTCGATGGCGCGGACTTCGCGATCGTCGCGCCCGATCATGGTCTCGGCGGCGATGAGGGCGTTGACGATCGCCTCCTCGACCGCCTCGACGACGGCGAGAAACAGGCCGTCGAGGCGCGAGTTGGGAATGTATTCGAGGCGGCTGAGCCCGCCCGAACCCCCGTGCGGATCGGCGTTCGCGGTCGAAAAGGCGAGGAAGATGTCTCCCGACGAATCACCGGAAACCGAGCCGGTCCGCCCCAGGCCGATAGTAACCCGGCGCGCGAGGCGTTGAAGCTGGATGGACAGCAGCGGCGCATCGGTCGCGACCACGACTACGATGGAACCCGACTCCGCCTTCTTGAACCGGCCGTCAGTCAAATGCTGGCCCACCGGCACGCCGCGGATGGTGAGCCACGGGCGGATGCCGTGGTTCGCCTGGACCAGCGCGCCCACCGTGTACTCGCGTCCGAGCACGCGGCGAAGCCGCGACGCGGTTCCGGTGCCGCCCTTGAACTCGTAGCAGGTCATGCCCGTGCCGCCGCCGACGTTTCCTTCGGCGAGCGGACCTGCGGCCGCGCCGTCGAGGGCGGCCAGCACGTGCTCTTCCGTGACGTGCAGGCCGTTCATGTCGTTGAGGAACGCGTCCGAGGTCTCGGCGATCACCGGCAGCGCCCAACTGTAAGCCCCGAGATCGTCGCCGAACCGCTGGGTCATCCAGCGGACGACGGCGTGGTGGGCAATTCCGAGGCTGTGGGTGTTGGTGATCGCGACGGGCGTGGCGAAATAGCCGGCTTCGTTGATCCAATGGGTCCCGGTCATCTCGCCGTTGCCGTTGAGCGTGAAGGCGCCCGCGCGCACCGAGGCGTCCGGTCGCCACGGGGTCCGGGGCAGAATGGCGGTGACCCCCGTGCGCACCGGCCCCTTGCCGACGTCGAGCGCGCCTTCGCCTTCGATCAGGGTCGTGTAGCCGACGGCGACGCCGGCGACGTCGGTGATGGCGTTGTGGGGACCGGGCTCTCCTGAAAACGGCAGGCCGAGGCCGCGCCCGCGCGGACGGCCGTCGGGAAGCTGGGTTTGGGAATCGGCCATGCAATCACTGTCCTTTGCCGAAATGTTAGCGTCCTATCCGCGGCCGCGATGGGATCGGAACCGCGTCATGGCGCGGCGCGCCAGACGACCGGAAAGAGTTCGCAGTCGAGCGCGTCGCCCGGCTCGAGGCCGGGGTCGCGGATCAGCTCGGCCATGATAGGCCTTCGCCGGTAGCGCACGTCGTCTCCGGTCCAACGGGTCGAGATCGCCCGGCGGCGGCGAGCCGAGCGGTTGCCAGGCGCCGAATGCAGGGTCAGTGCCGAGAACACGACCGCGTCGCCGGGCGCAAGCTCGAAGGTGACGATGTCGTACGCGCCGCGGTCGGCCTCGATGTCGGGCTGGGGGACCGCGGCCTCGTCGCCGGCTTCCTCGGCCGTCGCGGCGGGTTGGTGGTCGGTCTTGCCGAATACGAGGGCGCGCTCCATCGGTTGGTCGTGCCACAGGTGCGATCCGCGCACGAACTCGAGCGTCCCGCTTTCCAAATCGACGGTGTCGAGCGGCATCCAGAGCGACGCCACCTGCGAACCTTCGAACGGCCAGAAGTTGAGATCCTGATGCCACGGGCTCGGGGCGTCGGTCCCTGGCTCCTTCACGAGGATCTGGTCAAAAAAGATGTTGAGCTTTTGCGATTCGAGCAGCGCCGCGACGGCGCCCGCCGCCGGCGATTCGAAGACGTAGGCGCGGAAGTCCGCATCGAACGTCCACAGGAACTTCTCCGAGAAGAAGTCGCCGGGTCTGTCGGGATAGTAACTTTCGCGCATGGGTCCCGGGCTGCGGGTGACGCGATCGACAGCCCGGCGCATGCGCTCGATCCAGGCAGATTCGAGGATGTCTCGCAGGCAGACGACCCCGTCCCGCGCGTACGTCACGACCATTTCGTCGGATATCGGCGCCGGCACCGAATCGTGCATGGAGCGTTCCCTCTCTCGGCGATCGACGCGGCGACGCTTTGCCGGGTGCTGCATCGTGGGCGTGCGATGATAGGAAGACCGATTGCGCCCGGCAAGACCGGCCGAGGTTCGCGCCCCGCTCCGGCGGACCTCGCGGCCGGCCTGGACTGGAACGTGGGTCCCGCCTCCTCTATCGTGGCTTCAGGCGGCGGGAGACGGGACATGGGAACCGCATATAGGCGTGCGATCCACACGGTCGATTCCCACACAGAGGGCAATCCGACCCGCGTCATCGTCGGCGGGGTCGCGGTGCCGCCCGGCGCGACGCTTCTCGAAAAGCGCGCCTGGCTTCAGACCAACGACGACGGCATTCGCCGCATGCTCAACTTCGAGCCGCGCGGCAGCTCCATGATGTGCTCGGTCTTGCTGCTTCCGCCGGACAACGCAGGATCGGACTTCGCGGCCATCATCATGGAACAGGACGTCTACGTACCCATGTGCGGCCATTGCATCATCGGCGCCGCGACCACGGTGGTGGCGACGGGCATGGTCCGGATCGCCGAGCCCGTGACCGAGGTCCGCTTCGATACGCCGGCCGGCCTGGTGACGTGCGCGGTCGCCGTGGAAGGTGGCGAGGTGGGCGCCGTCACGGTGGACAACGTCGAGGGCTTCGTCGTGCACGACCGCGCTACGATCGAGGCGGAGGGACTGGGGCCGATAAGCGTGGACGTCGCTTTCGGCGGCGACATGTACGCCTTCGTCGACGCCGACGCGCTCGGCCTCGATCTCGGGCCCCACAACGATGCGGCCCTGATCGACACGGCCCGGCGCATCACGGCGGCCCTCAACGCCCAACTCGCGTGCGTGCACCCCGAGCGCCCCGATATCGACGAGTGCTACGAAGTGCTGTTCACCTCGGCCCGGACGACTACGGGCGACTACAAGCAGACCATCGTCAGCCCGCCGGGCGCGCTCGACCGCTCGCCCTGCGGCACGGGGACCTGCGCGCGGATCGCGTTGCTCTATTCGCGGGGCGAGATCGGCTTGGGCGAGCCGCGGCGCTTCGAAGGCGTGCTCGGCACCTGTTTCGTGGGCGAGGCGGTGGCGGCCGAGACGCGCGACGGGATCACCTTCGTCAAGCCGCGTCTTACGGGCCGCGCCTTCATCACCGGATTCCACCAGTTCTTGCTCGACCGCGACGATCCGTTCCCCGAGGGGTTCCGCATCGGGCCCGAGGCGCGCACGCTTGCTTAAGCGCGCGGGTTCACGGGTCCGATCGTTTCCGGACCACGAAGGCTCTCGAGGGCGCCGCCACCGAGCGCCGCGCGTGAGCGTGAGGGGACGTTCCAGCGCATTGTCCGTTTGCGGCACCGGCCCGCACACCCGTCCGACGAACGGCGCGGTCCCTATCATGGAGAAAACACGTCGCCGCCGACGCCCGGAAGAACGAGCGTGACAAATTCATTCGACGCCGCGTTGGACGCCTATATCGATACCGTGCTCGAAGACCAAGGCGTACCGGGCGCGGCCATTGCCGTCGTCAAGGACGGCGCGGCTTATTTCAAGTGCTATGGCGTGAAACGGGTCGGAACCGGAGACAAGGTTGGCGAAAACACGGCGTTCCTGATCGCGTCGTGCTCAAAAGCTTATACCGCGGCGGCCATCGCAGCTTTGGTGGACGAGGGCAGTATCGGCTGGGACGACAAGGTTCAAGAGTATTTGCCGGAATTCACGGTCCATGACCCCTGGATCACGCAGAATCTGACCGTCCGGGACCTGCTGACCATGCGAATCGGCTTGAAGCGCCAAGGCATCGTGGAGTGGGGACGGAACTACGACATCCCACACGAAGAGGCCTTCAGGCGCTTGCAATACACCGAACCGGAGTGTGGATTCCGCGAGAAACACGTCAATCTGAATCCCGCCTATACCGCCCTTTCCGTGATCGTCGAGCGCTTGTCCGGCCTCGACTTCGCGGATTTCATCCGGCGGCGCATTGCAAGGCCGCTCGGCCAGACCAATACCTTTTCGTGCGACGGTTTCCTTGCCGGCGCAGACGATTTCGCCTTTCCGCACGTCAGCCTCGACGGTGACGTCCGCGCGCTCGACGAGCCGCGCTCGGGCGGGCGGCAAGGCGAAAGTTGCATTTACTCGAGCGCCGCGGATGCGGCCAAATGGCTGCAATTCCACCTCGATTACGGCACGGCCGGCGATGTGCAATTGATCAGCCGGGACGCCATGAACGAGATGCACTTGCCCCATTCCATCGGATCGTCCAATCAACTCGCCGACGAGCAGTTTTGCGATTACGGCATGGGCTGGTGGGTGGTGGACTTCAACGGCCAGCCGTGCCTCCGCCACGATGGCGGCGAGTTCGGCATGAACTCGCGCACCATCCTCATGCACGGCACCAACCTGGGAATCGCCATCTATCTCAACATGTCGGTCACGGCGGCACACCCCGTCATCGGCTACCGGCTGTTGGAGGCATTCACCGGGCGGGAACAGACGGACTGGCTGGCGGTCGCCAAGGAACGCGATGCGAGATTGAGAGAGACGGCCGAGGCCAAGATGATCGAGGGCTACGAAGTCGAGGCTTCGGCGCCCTATTCGGATGATCCCGGCGCCTATTGCGGCCGCTATTTCAATCCCGGGAGCGGCTTCGTCGAGATCCGGCTCGCAGGCGGGGTGCTCGAAGCGCGTTTCGAGGACGGCGAGATCTACGACGCCCGCCTCGAACATCTTGGCGGCGGCATCTTCACGTTCACGCCCTTCTACGCCGGCGCCCGCGCCAGGCAGGCCGACCACGGAGCGCTGCTAGGCGAATTGGGCACCCGAGCCCGGCTCACCATCGAAAACGGTCGTTGCACGAAATTCTCCAGCTCCTGGTTCGGAATCTTTGCGCGCGTGAATTAGGCAACGACGCTGCCGGCCTTGGGTTTCGGGACGGCGGCGCGTGTCGATGGCACGAAGTGAGTGATCCCGTCGATCGAGTCGGGCGGACCGCTTTCGCATCCGGCCTGGATCGAACCGCACGGGAGCGTATTCTCGCGATTGTTGTAGGCCGTGTCGTCGCGGCGAAAAAGTATCGATGCGCGCGTACGCGCAAAGGGGGATCCATGAAGCCTACGTCATCGGGACTAAGGGCTCGCCTCGAGGGCGTCGGCAGTCTCGAAACCGACACCTTGGAGGAACGCCGCAACAAGGTGACGTTGCTGGTGCTATCGGGCATCTGCTTTTGCGCCAGCATCGTGTGGGCCACGTTGTACTACGCGATCCTCGGCCCCGTGCCAGCGGTGCTCGTGACCTTCGGGTTCACGTTCGTCGTCGGCGCGGCCTTGCTCGTCTTTTTGGCCACCAAGCGATTCCTCCTGCTTCTCTATCCCTTCTTCCTCATGATCCTGTGGACCCCCATCACCTTGCAGTGGAGCCCGGGCGGGTTTGCTGCCTCGGGCGTCTTGATGACCTGGTCGGTTTTGGCACCGTTCTGCGCGCTCATGTTTCAGACCGTGCAGAAGGCGATCTGGTGGTTCGCGGCATACCTGGTCCTTCTTGCCATCTCGCTCGTCTTTGACCACCAGTTCCAGCAGTGGGTCGTACCCATGTCGCACGGGACCTCGATGCTCTTTTTTGGCACGAACATCGTCGGTCCCTCCGTGGCCATCTTCATGACGATGCTGTACTTCGTGAACGCGTTTCAGCGGGAACATGAAAGATAGGAGATGCTGTTGCTCAACATCCTTCCCGCGCCCATCGCCGAGCGTCTCAAGGAGGGCGACGAGGTTATCGCGGACGCCCACGGGGATGTGACGATCCTGTTCGCCGACATCGTCGAATTCACCAAGCTCGCCGCGGAAAGAGGACCGGAGCAGCTGGTGACTTTGTTGAGCGCCGTATTCTCCAACTTCGATCGCCTCACCACGCAATACGGGCTCGAAAAGATCAAGACCGTGGGAGACGCCTACATGGTTGCCGCCGGCCTGCCGGACCCGCGGCCCGATCACGCCGAAGCATCCGCCAATCTGGCCTTGGACATGCAGGCCGCGGCGGCGCGAATCAGTGAGGAATTCGACACCTCGATCAGGTTGAGAATCGGCATCAACACAGGGCCGGTGGTCGCGGGAGTCATAGGGGAGCAGAAGTTCGCGTACGATCTGTGGGGGGATTCCGTGAATATCGCCAGCCGCATGGAGTCGCAAGGCGTCGCGAATTGCATTCAATTGACCGAAAGCACCCATGAGCGCCTGAAGGCGACTTTCCTGTGCGAGGAACGGGGCACCATCACCGTCAAGGGGAAAGCGGAGATGAAGACCTACTTTCTCAACGCAAGGCGAACGGAGAACGGCTGATACGGATGGAGCCTGCGTCTCGGTAGCGCCGGCCACTCATGATCGCGGCGCCTTGGCGGCGCGCTGCGTCAACACGATCGCGATGCCGCCAAGCGTTGCCGCGGAGGCCAGCAAAAGGCGCAGCGTAATCTGTTCGGAGAGCACGACGACGCCGCCGAAGGCCGCCATCACCGGGACCGAAAGCTGAACGGTCGCCGCACGGGTGGCCGTGAGACCGGGAAGCGCGGCATACCAAATGACATAGCCGCAGCCAGAAGCGATCGCTCCTGACACCACCGCCAGGGCCAGGCCATTCGAAGAGCTGCTGAAATCGCGGAAAAAGAACAGACTGACGATCAGCACGAGGGGCACCGAATAGACGAAGTTTCTCGTCGTGGCTTCGAGCGGGTCAGCAGCGCCCCTGCCCAACAACGAATAGAATCCCCAGGCGACGCCTGCGACGGTCATGAGGACGGCGCCCAAAGGGTCTGGTGCGCTCACGCCCGGCAAGACCAGGTAGATCAGTCCGAGGACGGCCAGCGTGAGTCCGGCCCATGACAACAGTGTGAAGTGCTCGTCCTCGCGCAGCGCGAAAATAAACATCGTTAGCTGAACCGCGCCAAAGAGGATCAACGCGCCCGTGCCCGCACTGAGTGAGAGATACGCGAAGGAAAAGAACGCCATGTAGGTGAACAGCATGGCGACGGTACGCCAGTCGGCCGTGCCGCGGTTGTCAGTGCGCCTGCGCACCAGCACGATGAGTGCCAGCGTCACCGCGCCGGAGATCACCCTGACGGTTGTAAAGCTTGCCGCGTCGATGAGTTCCTGTCCCAAGGCGAGTCGGCACAGCAACGAGTTGGCGGCAAAGGCCAGCATAGCGACGACCGTCAGCAACACGGTGCGCGTGGCAATATGCGTGGAAATTTTCGACAGGATGCGCCCACCCAAAAAGAATACCGCCATGCACAGGCCGCATGCACAAGCCGAATGCACAGGCCGCAAGTTCCTCCGGGCCGCACCATGCACGTCAACCGGTTCCCGCGCACCTCTCTCGTGTGAAAGTCCGGGCTTGATCGGCGATCAGACATTCGCACAATGATGCCGGCCCGAACCCCGTTCATGAGTCCGTGAGCGCGTCGCGCGGCGGGACCGATGACCAGCCACACCTTCTTTTGCATCGACGGACACGCGTGCGGCAATCCGGTCCGCGTGGTCGCGGGCGGTGCACCACCGCTTGCGGGCGAGACAATGAGCGCGCGCCGCGCCTATTTCCTCGCGCACTGCGACTGGGTTCGCACCGCGCTCATGTTCGAGCCCCGTGGCCACGACATGATGTCGGGTTCGATCCTTTATCCACCGCTGCGGGCCGACTGCGACGTCGCCGTCCTGTTCATCGAGACCTCGGGGTGTCTGCCGATGTGCGGGCACGGGACCATTGGCACCGTGACGACGGCGATCGAACATGGGCTGTGCGAACCTCGCGACGGCGACCGGCTGCACCTGGATACGCCGGCGGGCCGGGTTACGGCCGAGCTGGAGCGACAGGGGCGGCACGTGGAATCGGTCCGCATCCACAACGTCGCCAGCTATTTGCACACGAGCGAGGCGCGCGTGGACTGCCCCGAGCTCGGCGAGCTCGTCGTCGACGTCGCCTACGGCGGCAACTTCTACGCAATCATCGAGCCACAGCCGAACTACGGCGGGCTCGCGGAGATATCCCTCAGCGAGATCCTGCGCCTGAGCCCGGTGATCCGCGACCGCTTGAACGCCGCGATCGATTTCGTGCATCCCGATGATGCGACGATCCGCGAGGTCGACCACGTCATGTGGACCGGCGAGGCGAAGGACGCGAAAGCCGACGGCCGCAATGCCGTCTTCTTCGGCGAGACCGGAATCGATCGCTCGCCGTGCGGGACCGGAACGTCTGCGCGCATGGCGCAGCTCGCCGCCCGCGGCGCCTTGAAGCCGGGCGAGGTCTTCGTCCACGAGAGCATCATCGGCAGCCTGTTCGATGGCCGGATCGAGGGCCGGACCACCGTCGGCGACTTCGAAGCGATCGAACCCAGCATCAAGGGCTGGGCGCGCATCACCGGACTCAACACGATCTTCGTCGACGACCGCGATCCCTATTGGCGGGGTTTCCAGGTCCGCTAACAGCCGGCGCGGCCACGCCTTGAGGCAGGCTTCGAACTCGCGTAGCATTTCGCGCAACTAAAGGCTCGCCCGAGACGGCGGTGCGAACAACCAAGGGGGGACGCGACATGGCTGAGAAAACCGGTTGGACGGGGGTCTATCCGGCGGTCACGACGATCCTGAACGACGACGAATCGGTCGATCTGGACGGCACCGCCCGGCACGTGGACTTCTTGATCGATTCCGGGGTCCACGGGGTCATCATGCTGGGCTCGGTCGGCGAGAACATGTCGCTGGACGCGGGTGAGAAGCGTGCGGTGCTGAAAAGGACGGTCGCATCCGTCCAGGGGCGGGTTCCGGTCTTGAGCGGCGTCGCCGAAAGCTCGACCGCCGTCGCCTGCCGCTTCGCGGCCGACGCAGAAGCGATCGGCGTCGACGGTCTGATGGTGCTGCCGCCGATGGTCTACAAAACCGACGAGGGCGAGACGATTCACCACTACCGCAAGGTGGCCTCGAACACCGGGCTGCCCATCATGTGCTACAACAACCCCGTCTCGTACGGTGTCGACATCACGCCGGAAATGTTCGCCGCGCTCGCCGACGTGGCGAACCTGACGACCATCAAGGAATCGTCGGAAAACACGCGCCGCCTCATCGACATCACCAATGTTTGCGGCGATCGCTACACGCTGTTCTGCGGCGTCGACGATCTGATCGTCGAAAGCGTCGCGCTGGGCGTCAAGGGGTGGGTGGCAGGCTTCGTCAACGCCTTGCCGCACGAGGCCGTGCGCCTTTGGGACCTGGCGACCCAGGGGCGCTGGGACGAGGCGCGGGCGCTGTACGCGTGGTTTGCGCCCCTCATGCACCTCGCAGAGGCCGGCAAGCTCGTGCAGCACATCAAGCTCGCACAATCCATTGTCGGTGTCGGACCCGAGACCACGCGCGCGCCGCGTTTGAGGCTCGAAGGCGACGAGCGCGCCCGCGTCACGGCGATCATCCGCGCGGCCCTGGATGCACGCCCCAGACTCGCGGCCGAATGACGCACTGCGCCCGCCGCGATGCTCACATCGGCGGTGCAACGCGAAGCGCGGCGCGCACCTGGCGTGGCGGCGTGTGCCGTCTCTCGGTCTTGAGATGCCGCGCGCGGAACGCGACGTAGCTCGAGGCCGCGAAGATCACGGCACCACCGACCCACGTGAGCGCGTCCGACACCTCCGCGAACACGAGGTAGCCGATGATCGCCGCCCAGATCAGGCGCGTAAACTCCGCCGGCACGACCGCGCTGATGTCCGCCCGCTTCAGGGCGCCCGCCATGCACAGATGGACGCCTGTGCCCAACGCGCCAATGATCGCAAGGACGCCAAGCTCTGCGAGTGATGGCGTGCGCCAGACGCTGATGGCCGCGAGGCATGTGAACGGCAACGCGAAGACGCTGGTATAGAGCGTCATGGTCACGCTGGATTCGGTCCGCGAAAGCACCTTCATGAGGATCAACGAGACCGCGCCGACCGCCGCCGCGCCCAGCACCAGAAGTGCCCCGGGCTCCACCGGGATGACGCCGGGTCGAATGATGATCCAGGCGCCGAGAAAGCCGACGCCGAGCGCGATCGTGCGCCGGACCCGGATCACCTCGCCAAGTGCGACGACCGCGAGCAACGTCGCAAACAACGGCCCCGAGAAGGCAAGCGCCGAGGCCTTGGCGAGCGGCGTAAGCGCGACGCCGGCGAAGAACATCAGCATGGCCGCCGCGTTGACGACGCCGCGCACCGCGTGAAGCCGGAACCGGCTCGTGCGCAGCGGCGCCAGGCCGCCCCGGAAGAACACCGGCGCAAGCACGGCGAATCCGAACACGCAGCGGAAGAACGCCACCTCGAAAGCATGTAGATCGTTCGCGAGAAAGCGGATTCCCGCGTTCATGCCGGTGCCCATCAGCGCCGCCGCCATCATCAGAGCTACGCCCTTGGCGGTCGCGGGCGTGCGCTCGATCAGCTTCGCCACACGTGCGCGCGCGAATCTGAGCGCGACGCGGAAACCCGGCGCGCGCCGACTTGCGTGTTGCGCGCCGCAGCTGACGGGAGCGCGCCGCCGCCGCCGAGCGATCCCCGGGGTGGCTATGGGCGCGATCAGGCGCGCGCCGTCTTGCGTGTTGCGCGCCGCACCAGACGGGCGCGCGCGTGTGGCGCCAGCTTGGGCGAACATCCCAGTCTTCTCTTTCCGGAAAGGGCGGAAGGACCGACTCACGCCGCTAAAGACGCGCGACGAAAGCCGTATCTCCCCATAAATAGTACAATTCGCCGCAACAAAAACCATTTATTTTGCATTGCAGCAATGCACTTCGCGCATGCAGCATTCGGTGGACACGCTTCGCCGCCGCCTGATGGAGGGGCCTGACCGCGTCGTGGTCGCCCATAACA
>PVBE010538516.1_pt1 | contig 144218 bp, 128 predicted proteins | sample 1631181 | NCBI WGS metagenome assembly PVBE01 (sample SAMN08397723, study PRJNA350692) | Marine metagenome, whole genome shotgun sequencing project. | isolation source: water | place: Pacific Ocean | collected 2012-04
GCTTCGCCGTCAGGCTGCTGCGCCTGCGCATCGGCGTAGACGACTTCGGCGAGTTTGTGCGAGGCCGTCTGCAGGGTCTCGACGGCGGCGTCGATAGTCGCTTGGTCCTCCCCCTCCAGCGCCTTCTTGGCCGCTTCCAGGGCCTCCTCTACAGGCTTGCGATCTTCCTCCGACAGCTTGTCCCCGTGTTCGGCCAGCGACTTCTCGGTGGCGTAGACCATCTGATCGGCGGCATTGCGCTTGTCCACCGCTTCACGCCGTTCCTTGTCGGCATCGGCATTGGCCTCGGCGTCCTTCTGCATCTGCTCGATCTCGTCACTCGACAGACCACTCGAGGACTCGATGCGGATCGACTGCTCTTTGTTGGTGCCCTTGTCTGCTGCGGACACATTCAGGATGCCATTGGCATCGATGTCGAAGGACACCTCGATCTGCGGCATGCCCCGCGGCGCGGCGGGAATACCATCCAGATGAAAACGCCCCAAAGAGCGATTGTCGTTGGCGAATTCACGATCGCCCTGCAGCACGTGCACTTCCACCGAGGGTTGATTGTCGGCAGCGGTGGAAAAGATCTGACTCTTCTTGGTGGGGATCGTCGTGTTGCGCTCGATCAGCTTCGTCATCACGCCACCCATGGTCTCGATACCCAGTGACAGCGGCGTCACATCCAACAGCAGCACATCATCTACTTCACCGGCCAACACACCCGCCTGAATGGCGGCACCGATGGCCACCACCTCATCGGGATTCACACCACGATGCGGCTCTTTGCCAAACAGCGCTTGCACCGCCTCCTGTACCTTCGGCATGCGTGTGGAGCCGCCCACCAGGATCACTTCGTCGATCTCTGATGCACTCAAGCCCGAATCCTTCAGCGCCTGCTGACACGGCCCCTTCGTACGCTCCACCAAGTCTTCTACCAATTGCTCAAACTTGGCCTTTGTCAGACTCATCTGCACATGTTTGGGACCGGTCTGGTCGGCGGTGATAAAAGGCAGGTGGATCTCCGTCGTGCCCGAGCTCGACAGCTCACACTTGGCCTTTTCGCCGGCTTCCTTCAGTCGCTGCAAAGCCATCGGATCGTTGCGCAGGTCGATACCTTCGGTCTGTTGGAATTCGTCGGCGATCCAGTCGATGATGCGCTGGTCGAAATCGTCACCACCCAGATGCGTATCACCATTGGTGCTCTTCACCTCGAACACGCCATCGCCCAACTCAAGGATGGAAATATCGAAGGTGCCACCCCCCAGATCATAGACGGCGATCTTTTCCGACGATGTCTCTTTGTCCAGGCCGTAGGCCAGGGCCGCCGCCGTCGGCTCGTTGACGATGCGAAGCACTTCCAAACCCGCAATCGTGCTCGCGTCTTTCGTCGCCTGACGCTGCGCGTCGTTGAAATACGCCGGCACCGTCACCACCGCCTGCGTCACCTCTTCACCCAGATAATCTTCCGCCGTCGCCTTCATCTTCTGAAGCACGATCGCGGCGATCTCCGGCGGCGTGTAGTCGGTGCCATCGATCTCTACAGAGGCCAACTCGCGAGCACCCGCCTTCACTGTGAAAGGCACCTCGCGAATCTCTTCCGACACCTCGTCATACCGACGACCCATGAAGCGTTTTACCGAAAACACCGTCTTCGTCGGATTCGTCACCGCCTGACGCTTGGCCGTCTGACCCACCAACCGCTCACCATCATCGGCGAAACCCACCATCGAAGGCGTCGTGCGACCCCCCTCTGCATTGGCGATGACTTCAGGCTCCTTGCCTTCCATGACTGAAACGCACGAATTCGTCGTACCCAGATCGATACCGATGACCTTACCCATCTATTGCCTTCTCTCCTTGTCAATCCGGCTTTGAGCCGGATCGGGTATCAGATTGTTGTCGGGCTCCACATTGCAACACTTGTACCACTCTGTCGAATGTTCCATTATTCGTTTGAAAACAACAACTAAGGCAAATCCAGAAGAGAGGGCACCTCAGGTGCGAGTGCGCCAAAAAGACAGCCAAGAGCGCCATTATGGCAGATTTATATTCGCGGGATGCCGTAGTGATCTCTCGATTGACAGGGTCACATCCGTCCGATAGATTGGCCGATCTATTCGGGGGCAACTCGTGCCAGCCGCTCCGGCGGGACACGTCGGTTGGATTGCAGCTTGGTAGTTCGTTCAAGGAGTTCGAGTCGTGTCATTCAAGTTGCATGCGGAATACGAGCCCAGCGGCGATCAGCCAAAGGCGATCGAAGAGCTGACCGAGGGCATTCTCCGAGGAGATGCCTGTCAGACTCTGCTGGGAGTCACTGGCAGCGGCAAGACGTTCACCATGGCGAACGTCATCGCCCACCTCGATCGACCCACGCTCGTCATCTCCCACAACAAGACGCTCGCAGCCCAACTCTACGGCGAGTTCCAAGGGTACTTCCCTGAGAACGCCGTCGAATACTTCGTCTCCTATTACGACTACTATCAGCCGGAAGCCTACAAGGCCGCGACGGACACCTATATCGAGAAGGAGATCGACATCAATGAAGAGATCGATCGCCTTCGACTGAAGGCGTTGAGCTCTCTGCTCGAGCGCAAGGATGTCATCATCGTCGCTACCGTCTCATGCATCTACGGCATCGGCTCTCCCCGCGAGTTCGAGGCGCAGAAGCTGACGGTGAAAGTGGGGGAGCAGGTCGAGCGTGACGACATTCTTCGTCAGCTGATCGACATCTTCTATACGCGCAATGATCTCGAGCTCAAGCGCGGCTGTTTTCGCGTGCGTGGCGATGTGATCGAGGTCGTTCCCGCCGCCGAAGACTTGGCCGTCCGCATCGAGATGTTCGGTGATGAAGTGGAACAGATCTCCATCCTCGAATCGGTTTCCGGCAAACTGGTGGAAACCCGTGAGGGCGTGACTCTCTATCCGGCCAAAGCCTACATCACCGACGACGACAAGATTGAGCGTGCATGTGAGGGGATTCTGATGGAGCTCGAGGGGCGGCGTCTCGAGCTACAAGAGAACGAGAAATTGGTCGAGGCGCATCGAATCGAGACGCGCACGAAATACGACGTGGAGATGATCAAGGAAGTTGGCTACTGCCCCGGTATCGAAAATTACTCGCGCTACATGGACCATCGCGAACCCGGGGCGCCACCATATGTGCTGATGGACTACTTCGGTGACGACTATCTGCTCATGGTCGACGAGTCGCACATGACGATCCCGCAGGTGCGAGGCATGTGGCGGGGCGACCGCTCCCGTAAAGACATGCTCGTCGAGCACGGATTCAGGCTGCCCTCTGCCTATGACAACCGACCCCTTTATTTCGACGAGTTCGAACAGCAGATGGGGCAGACGGTCTTTGTCTCGGCGACGCCTGCTGCGTACGAGTTGGAGCGTTCCGAAGGTGTCGTGGTCGAACAGGTGATCCGTCCTACGGGACTCATCGATCCAGAGATCGACGTACGTCCACTCGGCAATCAGGTGGACGACCTCATGGACGAGATTCGGACTCGTGCTGAAAAAGGGGAGCGAGTCCTGGCCACGGTGCTGACGAAGCGGATGGCCGAAAAACTCACCGACTACCTCGGGCAGATGGGTTTTCGGGTTCGTTATCTACACTCCGAGATCGACACCCTCGACCGCGTCAGCATCCTTCGGGACCTTCGTCTGGGAGAGTTTGACGTACTCGTAGGCATCAACTTGTTGCGTGAAGGCCTGGATCTGCCTGAGGTCTCCCTGGTGGCGATCCTCGATGCCGACAAGGAAGGTTTCCTGCGGTCGGAGCAGGCGCTGATTCAGACGGTTGGACGCGCTGCTCGAAACGCGGCAGGTCTCGTCATCTTCTACGCAGACAAGATGACGAACTCGATGAAGCGGACGATCAATGAGACAAATCGCCGCCGCGCCGTGCAGGAGCAGTACAATCAAGAGAACAACATCACACCATCCACGATTCTGCGATCCCGCGAAGAAATCATCCAGCAGACATCGGTGTTGGAGAGTGTACGTAAAGTCGATCCCACCGCGGAGGCACCCTCGATCGATGTGGACGCCGTTGTTGCTGAAGATGCCGTCGCCGATGTGATCGCTGATATAGAGGCGCAGATGCGAGACGCAGCCACGGCCCTCGACTTCGAGCGTGCCGCCCAGCTTCGCGACGAGATTACTCGCCTGCACCAGGCGGGAGACAAGAAAAAAGCGGGGTGAGCGCCTCGAGCACTCACCCCGCTGTATCTCTTGTTTCGGGTCTGTCTGCCGATCCACTCGTTCTAAACCAACACGTTCTAGGCTAGTGCCGTTCAGGCAACCTGCTGGCGTCGCATGACCATCTTGATACGCGCCAGAAGCTCTTCCAGATCGAAGGGTTTCTCGATGTAGTCATCAGCGCCGTGTTCGATCCCCTTCACCTTCTGCGGTGTTGCATTCAAGGCGGTGACCATGATGATGGGGATGACGGAAGTGATCGGATTCCCCTTCAACGTCTGGCAAACCTGGTAGCCGTCAACCTTCGGCAAGCGCAGGTCGAGTAGAAGCAGGTCAGGCTTCTCGGTAAAGGCCTTTGCCAGCGCCTCTTCTCCATCGGCAGCTTCGACGATGGCAAATCCGTTGCTCTCAAGGTATTCGCGCATGCTCGCGCGAACTTCCTCCTCATCGTCGACGATGAGGATTCGCATGGGTTGATCGGGATCTCGCTGAGCGGCAGTGCCGCTTGTCGCAGCGACGCCTCCTCCCATCGATTCCTGCCTGGCGATCGCCAATTGGTCGGCAATCTGTGACAGGGACAGCCCTTTCAGTCTCAGTTCGCGTAGCCGCTCGCGGATCTTCAGGACCTCATCACGATCGAACAGGTCTTTGTTTCCGCGTTTGTCAGTGACGCGTATGATCCCAAAATTCTTGTACTTGCGAATAGATTCAACGGACTTGCCCAGGGTCTCAGCAACTTCTTTGATATCGATCAATTGCTCTTCGGGCATGTGACTGGCTCCTCAGACGGACGAACGGCACCGTACTCTGGTGTCGTCCTCCACAGTATCTTGTACGAAGGACTATGTAGAATACCAAATAGTAGCGTTTGACGTCAAGTCATTGCTTGTTTGTATTATCGGCAGAACCTGGGATCTGTTTAGTTTTGGCGCACAGATCGTCCTCAGAGAAGGGATTCAACCCTCTCTCTGAGGTTCGATATTGGGTTGATTCGAGGTTTGACCCATCGCCATCGTGCCTGTAGATTGCAGACGATCTTTGAGGCCCAATCGTCGGGGCCGCGCTCTGGAAGTTAGCATAAAACACTGTAGAGATTGCACTTATGACGCAGGCGCTAGGTGAAACCATCGTCGATGTCCGCGATGTCACGATGGTCTACAACGCCAAGAACCGGGACGAATCGACCCACGTTCATGCCTTGCGGGGACTTTCCGTCCAGGTCTATGAGAATGAGTTCTTCGCCATCATGGGTCCCTCGGGGTCTGGCAAGAGCACCTTGTTCAATCAGATCGGCGCTCTCCAGACGCCTACCTCTGGCGAAGTCCTAATCGAAGGGGTCAATCTCGCATCGCTAACGCCACAGAAATTGGCGGCAGTGCGCTGCTTTGAGTTGGGCTACATCTTCCAGACCTACAATCTGCTCCCGGTCATGAGTGCGCTGATGAATGTCGCCTTGCCGACGATCTTCGCCGGATTGACGACTGCCGAGGGAGAGAAAAGGGCCATGGAATGTCTAGAGATCGTCGGTCTCGATGATCGGGCTCATCACCTGCCGTCCGAGTTGTCCGGTGGTCAGCAGCAGCGCGTCGCTATCGCACGGGCCTTCGTGAACAAGCCCCGGATCATCCTCGCTGACGAGCCGACGGGAAATCTCGACAGCAACACGGGTCAGACCATCATCGATTACATGAAGAGTCTGCAGAAGGAAATGGGATCGACGATCATCGCCGTCACCCACGACGACAAGATGCTGTCCTCTGCAGATCGTATGGCCTGGATTCGAGACGGAGCCCTCGAGCGAATCGCCAATCGCGAGGACATCGACATTCGCATGGGCAGTATCAAAGAGCACTGATCGACGGGTCGATCCAGCTATCACGAAAAAGAGGCGACCACCCAAAGGGTGGCGGCCTCTCTTTGTTCTGATGAAATCGTATTCGGGAGATCCGTCGGCTGATCAGTCCCGTTGGCGGCGCCGGAGGCCCTCGTTCAGGAAGAGCTCCCGATTCGGAAAACCGCCTGCAAGTGTGAAGCCTCCATCCACAGCGACCAGTTGGCCCGTCATGTACGGGATCTGCGTAAAGGCGTAGGCGGCGACGGCGATGTCTCCGGGCTCGGCAATCCAGGGGAGTGCCTGCGAACCGCCTTCGGCCATCAGACCGTAAGTCTCGGCCACGGTCAACTCGTCACCGGTCTCCGGATCGGTAATCCCAGAGGGCCTCGAGGTGAGGGGTGTATCCACCACGCCGGGGCGCAGCGCATTGGTTGTGATGTTATGAGGTCCGCCCTCGAAGGCTGCGCCGATGACCGCGTGGTTTAGACCGGCCTTGCTCACACCGTAGGGGATGCGCGTGGCCTCGGGAGCCACGTCCGAGACGGACGTGATGAACAGAAGGCTCCTGTGGCTCGGCTCCTCGCCCGCCTGACGCTGTGCCGAGGCGAAGTCAATCATGTGCTTCAGTGATCGCTGACCGAATCGATACGCCCCCATCAGATTGAGATCGAGAACTCTGGCCATCTCGCGATCGAGATGTTCTGGGGGGCACTCGTGGAATCGATGACGGATCAACTCTCCCGTCTGCTCGTCCTTCAGATAGTTGGCAACACCACTGTTGCTGATGGCAACGTCAAGTCTGCCATAGTGCGCCACGGCCTCATCGACCAGTCGAAAAGACTCGTCTCGTTCGGCAAGGTTGGCGCCGATGCAGATCGCCCGAACGCCGTGTTCCTGCCGCAACCTACCGGCGATCGCCTCAGCACGATCCTGACCAGAATTGTAGTTGATGACGATGTCGTAGCCATGCCGGGCGAAGTGATCGACGACAGCGGCACCAATGCCGCTGCTTGAACCGGTGACGAGGCAAACAGGGTTCGACACGCGATGAACCTTTGGTTTGGAGGGAGGCTGTTATCGGCGGCGCTGCGACTGGACTGCTTCCACGACACGAGCCGTGTCGGGAATCGTGGGCATCTCGAGAACGGGGGAGAATGGAATCGGCACGTCTGCGGCGCCTATCCGCAGGACGGGGCCATCCAGGTAGTCGAAGGCTTGCTCCTGCAGCGTCGCGGCGATCTCACCCGTGGCGCCGTAGCGTTGCACACCCTCATCGATGATGACGGCATAACCCGTCTTGCGGACGGAGTCGACTAGGGCGTCGATGTCTAGTGGGAACAGAGTGCGAGGGTCGACGACCTCAGCCTCGATACCCAGGGCCGCCAGTTCATCGGCCGCTTCGAGGGCGACGCCCACCATGCTTGAGGTCCCTACGAGGGTGACGTCCGATCCGGCTCGCCGCACGGCGGCAGTGCCGAGGTCTACGACATAGTCGTGATCTGGAACGTGAGCAACGTCGTTGTACATCATCTTGTCCTCAAAGACGAGAACAGGATTGTCGTCTCGAATTGCAGCTTTCAGGAGCCCTTTTGCATCGTAGGGGCAGGAGGGTACGGCCACCTTCAGTCCGGGGATGTGCGCGAACAAGGCGTGTAAGCTCTGCGAGTGCTGAGCTGCAGAGGATCTGCCCGCCCCCATGGTCATGCGTACGGTGAGATTCACCTGACACTGGCCACCCGTCATATAACGGATCTTGGCAGCCTGGTTGACGAGCTGATCCATCGTGAGTAGTGAGAAGTCGCCGAACATCAACTCGGCGATGGGCCGCAGGCCCGTCATGGCGGCCCCCACGCTGAGGCCGATATAGCCCGCCTCTGAGATCGGTGCATCGATGACGCGATGGTGGCCAAACTCGTCGAACAACCCTTCGCTGCACTTGAAGATGCCCCCCGACGGTCCCACATCCTCACCGATGAGGATGACCGTCTCGTCCAGACGCATCTCCTCGGCCATGGCCTCAATGATCGCTTCGCGATAGGTGAGCTGACGCTCGTTCGTGTCCGTTGTTGCCGCCTGTGTCATTCCGAGTAGATGTCCTCGAACGCCTGTTCTGGTTCGGGGTAGGGGGCCTGGCGAGCGAATTCTACGGCGGCGACGACGGCCGTCTCCGCCTCTGTCTGCACTTCATCTAGTTGGGCCTGTGTGGCAATGCGTCGACGTCGCATTTCACGGCCGAGCAATTCGATGGGATCTCGATTCGACATCCACCACTCCAGCTCTTCCTTGGTGCGGTAGGGAGCAGCATCACCGACGTGGTGGCCACGGAATCGATAGGTCAACGCTTCGACCAGTGTGGGGCCACCGCCTTCGCGTGCGCGCTCGACAGCGTGCCGTACCACATCGTGCACGGCGAGTGCATCCGACCCGTCAACGCGAGTCCCTTCCATGCCGAAGCCGTGAGCACGATCAGCGATCTCATCGACACCTGTCACCGCTTGAAAGGGTGTATGCTCTCCATACTGGTTGTTCTCACACAGGTAGATGACGGGAAGATTCCAGACCGAGGCCATATTGGCCGTCTCCATAAAAATCCCCTGGTTGGCCGCTCCATCTCCGAAGAAACAGACCGCCACCTGATCCGTACTGCGCGTCTTGGCTGACAGGGCAGCCCCTGTGGCAATGCCAAATCCTCCGCCGACGATTCCATTGGCCCCCAGGTTGCCAACCGACATGTCGGCGATATGCATCGAGCCACCCTTGCCACGACAGTATCCGGCCTCCTTGCCCATGATCTCGGCCATCATCGGTTCGAGGCGAGCGCCCTTGGCCAGGCAGTGACCGTGGCCTCGGTGTGTGGAGGTGATGTAATCGTCGTCACGGAGTGCCGAACACGCGCCCGCGGCAACCGCTTCCTCACCGATATACAGATGCGCCAGACCTGGCATCCAACCGCGTGTGTACACGTCCCACACATGCTCCTCGAACTTGCGGATTTCGACCATCTTCCGATACATCTGCCACATCATCTCGGGATCAACTTTGACCGGAGAACGGGCACGTCGAGGTGCGGCGGGTTTGCGCGTAGCCGGCCCTGCCCCACGGCTCGGGGCCTTCTTGCGTGGCACAGGTTTACGTGGCATCCGTTGTCGTTTTGCTCTGCATCATGAGGGCAGACTTGAGTTGAAGTCAGTTGGCCTTGAGGAGCGGGCTGAAGATAGCGGGCGCCTGAACCTGGTCAAGAAGGTGAAGGATCGTGCAAAAAAAGACCGGCGATGACCCGAGGTCGTCGCCGGCTTCTTCGTTCTAAACGATCGTATGCGGAATGCGGAGGTTTATTGCTTGTCTCGGAAGTAGGCGGCATTGATCTCGATATACTTGTTCCATTCTTCCGGCAGGTCCTCTTCAGCAAAGATGGCCTCCACAGGGCATTCTGGCTCGCAGGCGCCGCAATCGATGCACTCATCCGGATCGATGTAGAGCATATTCACGCCCTCACCGTCAACAGGATGGATGCAGTCAACGGGACAGACTTCGACACAAGCCTTGTCCTTTACGTCGACGCAGGGCTCCGCAATGATGTACGCCATTCTTTTTTCTCCCAAGCTTCTGAAAAATGTCTGCTGTTGCTGTTGGAAACCTATATAGACAGGCCCTCGAAAACTGTCAAGAACGGACCCCCGTCAGGCGGTCAACGCCTGTTTCATCGAGGCCACACTGAAGTCACCCTGAGCCTGAATCTGCATAGTAAGGCACTGTCTTTCGTCCTCGTCGCGAGTGAGGCTGATCTGTGCCTCACCATAGATCTCAGACAAGACAGCCAGAAGGTCCTCGCGCAGCGCCTCGAGAGTCTGTGCCGAATTCGGAGAGCCCAATCGATCGAAGACGGACATCTGCAGTTCAGCTCCGCGGAACTGGACGCGACCCTCGACTTCGGGTGCTTCTTCGAGACGTTGGCAAGCGTTCAAGGCCGCCGACAGTGCTGCTCGAAGGCACTGTCTTGCGTCGCCGTCGACCGGTCGCTTGCGGCCATAGCGTAAACCCATACGACCATCGGTGTTATCGAGACTGTAGTCCGACTCGTGACCGACCAGCAGGGTCTGTGGGCCATTGGGGATGTGTGTGTAGTCAGCGACATCGATGAGGACCTCATCGCGGGGCTCTGAGATCCACCGGTTGAAGATGCGAAAGACCTCCTCGGGGGATACACTGGTCTCATCCTCAAGATAGAACTTGATGTTGAGGCGCTGCAGATCGTTGGGCATGGGTCAGATCGTTCGTTTGAAGCGTGTTCACAAGTGACAGCCACCGATTGGTGACTGACGTCGTTTCAGCTGCCCGCCAATGTGCCTTCGGCGTCCGAGATACGACCATAACAGGCGAAGGCCCCCTCGATGAAGAGTTGTGCCTCTTCGATCGTGCGGTGCGCGTCCTCAGCACTGGGGTTTGTCAGGGGTTCTTCGTGATTGCGGAACAGATACCTGGCGAATTTGTCTTTCGCAAAGGGATCGAAGAAGAGTTCGGTGTCGACGAAACGAGTACGGAATTCTTCGATGATCCGTTCCGCATCGTCGCCGACATCAAGGAACTGTGTTCGCACAAGGGCACGCGCAGCTTGAACCATGGCGCCGCATGCGGTGCTGTACGCGCCACCCGCATCACCCTCATCCAGCAGAATCTGCGCCTCGAAGGCCTCGCGTTCAGCGGCGGTTAGTTCAAACTGCGCAAGCGGTACCACTTCGCCGGCACACTCGCCCTTGCCCATGTCGTCGATTGTGTATTCGCGCACATCACCCCAGTCGCGATAGAAGGACGGGTCTTCTTCATAGGTGGGAACCTGGGCCAGATCATCGAGAATCGCTTTGACCTCGCGTTTTCCGATGCGGCCGATATAGTCCTGGAAATTCTCTGCCTGTTGGCGTTCGCCGATGAATCTCTCCGCCAGCCGCTCGACCACGGCGGGGATGTTCTTCGATGGGACGGCGGCCATGGGCAGGCCGAAGGAGCCCGCGTTGTCCTTCCACCGACCACCAAGGATGACCTGGAAGTGAGGGACCGTCAGACCGTTGATCTTGCGCGAGATCCCGTAGAATCCAATGTCCGCCGCATGGTGCTGGCCGCACGAATTGAAGCATCCGCTGATCTTGATCCGTAGATCCTGCACAGCCGCATCCAGCGTGTGATAACGCTCGGCAAGGCGACGACGCAGCTCTCCGGCGAGGCCGCGAGAGGAGGAGATGCCGAGTTTGCAGGTGTCAGTTCCCGGGCAGGCCGTGATGTCGACGATGGTGCCTGCCGCAGCGCCACCCAAACCGATCGCATTCAGTTCGCTGTAGAGAGCGGGTAGGTCGGCCTCACTGATCCAGCGAAGGACGACATTCTGCTCCACCGTGAGGCGGACCGTATCCTTCACGTATCGCTGGGAAATGCTGGCCAGCGAGCGCATTTGATTGGACGTCAGATCACCGAGGGGTAGATAGACGGTTACCACCACGTGGCCCGTCTGTCGCTGCCGGTACACGTTGGTCTCATGCCACGCCTCGAAGCCCTCTGGCTGGTCGGCGCCATGGAGGGCCTGGCCGGGCTTGAGAGGTTCCTCATCGGTCTCGTCAAGATGATCGAGATAGGAGGTCCAGCGGTCATCGTGGGGCAATTGCTGGCGCTCTTCCAATACAAGCCGCTTGAATTCTTCAATTCCGAGCTTGGCGATCAGGAACTTGACCCGTGCACGAGCCCGGTTGCGCTTCTCGCCAAGACGGGCGAAAACACGACCGATCGCTTGTGCCAGCGGCAGTAGCTCCTCTTCGGATACGAACTCATCGAAGAGTTTTGCCTGATGGGGTACCGCACCCAGGCCGCCGCCGACCCAGACCTCAAAGCCGCGTTTCTCGACACCATCGACCATCCGCGTGACCCCAAGGGCACCCAAGTCGTGCATGTTGGTCAGTCCACATGCCTCGTGGCGGCATCCGGAGAACGCGATCTTGAACTTGCGGCCGAAGTCCTGCATGTCCTCGTGGCCCAACAGAAATCTGGCCAGAGCACGAGAGTAGGGGGTGACATCGAAGGATTCCGTGTTGCACACCCCAGCCAGGGGGCAAGCCGTGACATTGCGTACCGAATTGCCGCAGGCTTCACGGGTCGTGATACCGACGGCGGCAAGGCGACGCATCATATCTGGCGTGTCTTCGATGTGGACGTAGTGCAACTGAATGTCCTGACGTGTGGTCACGTGCAGGATACTGTCGGAGACCTCCTCACCGAGGTCGGCCAACACTTCCATCTGCTCTACACTCAGGCCGCCAAATGGAATCTTGATGCGCTGCATGCCAGGAGCATGCCACATCGTATTCGGCCCCTTGGTCAGGGCTGCCGGATAGGCCAGTTGCTGTGTCTCGGTACCATCGAAGCGCTGACCGTTGTCGTAGCGCTGACCATATACCCCACGACGCAGTCGTGTTTCGGCGAACAAGGTCTCGTCGAGTTTGTCTTGCGATCGCAACTCGATCTCGGTTTCGAAGATATCAATCTCGCGTCCCAAGTCCTCCGGGATGCGGTCACCGAGTTCGTCCTTCCAGGTCAAGCCGCTCATGGGGCGTCTTCCATCACAGTAGAGTTGTTGGACCGCAGCACGGGTTGACGTTAACGTCAACGTGCGTGCAATGCAGAAAATCGACGTATTTCCGTGTTAATCAGCCCGATAAGATAGAGGCGGCCTACGGACTGTCAACATCCTCGGCCTTGATCCGCTCCCGCAAATAGTCCATCAGATCTGGGCCCCATTCCGGGTCTTCGAGAGCGAAATCCACGAACGTGCGGAAATACGCTCTGTGGTTGCCGATGTCATACCGTTGCTCTCCTTCGCCGACCCGAACTGCGCGGACCTCACGGCCATTCTCGATAAGTCGCCGGATCGCATCGGTCAGATAGATCTCACCGTTCTGTGCCGGGGCAACGGCCCGGATCTGGGCGAAGATCTCGGCCCCAAAGACATACCGAGCACTGATCGCGAGACGGCTGCTGGTTACACCGGCTGCTGGTTTCTCGATGACATCCTGTACGCGACAGTCCGCCTCGGCAGCCTCTTGCTCACGCGGCACAAGGATCCCGTAGTTGGAGACCTGGTCAGGACTGACATTCCAGGCGCCGATCGTGCAGGCCGCGTCGTGGTGATCGTGGGAAGCGACCATCCGCTGCAGCAACGACGGCTCTTCACCGCCATGGATAATGCTGTCTCCGAAAGCGACGACGAAATCGCTGTCGCCGACGAAGCTCTCGGCGGCGGCCACAGCGTCTCCTGTGCCAAGTGGCTTGGTGCCCCCGAGAGGTACTTGTTGTCTTGTGAAGAAGAATTCGATCCCGCGTTGTCGATAGTCGAAACGGACTACCTCTCGAGCGTCTCGGCCGTCGAGTTCGAGGGCCATCAGCAACTGAGAATAGTCGTCGAAGTGGTTCTCGATGGCGACTTTGCTCCGACTCGACACGAAGAGAATTCGACGGATGCCGGCGGCGATCAGTTCTTCCACCACATGGTGGATGATCGGCAATCGCCCCGCGGGTAACATCTCCTTGGGTACGGCTTTCGTCGTCGGCAGCAGCCTTGTTCCGAGGCCTGCCACGGGAATCACGGCTTTGTCTATAGGCATGCGGCCAATATGGATTTGACCTCGACATAGGTCAACTGTCTCTGGGACAACGGTCGATGAAGGGCGTAGAGGGCTCGGTGATCTCAATTCCGAACCCACGTGACCCACCCTGTCTCATGCGGTGTCGGTCGATTGACAGCAGCGCCGAGACGCGGCTACCGTTTGATGCCCATCCGTATCCGCCACCCCGCTATCGACCTTGAGGTGACCTGCCGCCCATGACTGATACCCCACTCCGTCGCTTTCCAGAGCTTCCCCGTTCGCTGGCCGGCGGAGGTCTACTCCCACTGCTGCGCTTCTTTGGACCCGGGGCGATCATCGCCTCGGTGACGATCGGCAGTGGCGAGACGGTCTTCGCGTCGCGGGGAGGGGCGATATTCGGCACAGCTCTGCTGTGGTGTTTCGTCGGCGGCGGTGTGATGAAATTCGTGCAGGTCTACAGTGCTGCGCGGTTTATCACGCTCACGGGGGAACACCCCATGGAGCGATGGCGCCTGTTGCCTGGGCCGTCCGGATGGGCCGTCTGGGTCCTGGCCGTTCTGACCATCGCCTGTTTTCCGCTCTGGCTTTCTGGCCTTCCCAAGATGCTGGGTGGGTTGGTCGTGTGGATCGGTGGCCTGGAAGACGTCGAGGTCTGGGGAGATGCCCGTTTGTGGGGGACACTCTTTGCCCTGGCCGCGATTACACTGACGATGGTGCAGAGTTACGGAGCCCTGGAGCGGATGCAGACCATCATCGTAGGAGTTCTCCTGTGCCTAATCCTGGCAGCGACCTTCGCCTCTCAACCTGACTGGCTTGCCGTCGTTCACGGCAGTGTTGTACCTGTGGTTCCGCACTATCCCGCCTGGGTTGCCGACAAGTATCCCGTGGTGGCGGCTCGCTCGGTGTGGATCGAGATGGGTGTCTATCTGGGCGCGATCGGCGGAGGCAGTCAGGACTATTTTGGCTATATCGGTCTGCTTCGTGAGAAACGATGGGGTTTGATGGCAGACTCTTCGTCGACCATGGCGACGGCCCCTGTGCCGATCGCCGAAGACGACGAGAATCTCGAACGGGGGCGCCGCTGGTTGAGAGCACCTCTTGTAGATTCGGTCGGGTCCTTCGCCTGTGTTGTGTTGTTCACCATGGCCTTCATGATTCTCGGGGCGACTCTCCTGCACCCAAGCCACATCGTTCCCTCTGGTCTGCAGCTGCTTTCAGTGCAGGCGGATTTTCTCACCAACATGCACCCCAAGTTGCTCTACGTGTATCAGATGGGTGTGTTCACGGCCTTCTTCGGAACCATCATGGGTGCCTACGAATTGTATGTGCGCACGACCCATGAGTGTCTCCGCCCGGTCGTTGCCCGCGTTCGAGAGATGTCGATTTCTCAACTGCGGCCTTGGGTTGTGTGCTACTGCGGCATCGGTGGGGTGCTCATCATGTGGTTGGGCGGCAATCCCGTGCAGATCGTCACGCCGGCGGCGATCTTTGGGGGGGTTCTCACATGCGGTTTGTGGTGTCTACTCATGGTGTGGACCGATCGTCGTTTCCTTCCTCCACAGTTGAGGATGGGCAAGCTGCTACTCGTGCTGAACATCGCCAGTGGTCTGTTTCTCACTGGGTGGGGCATTCGTGGTGTGTTCGATTTCGTGGGCGCCCTGTGAGTGGTTCGCACAGCGGATTGAGAGAGGTCATTGAGGCGATCCAGGCCACCCAGCGTCCCGTCGCGTTGGCGGTGACCGGTGGTGGGTCGCTGGCCCTGAATTGGCTCTTGGGTCATCCCGGTGCCTCGCGGTCCATCACCGATGCACAGATTCCTTACCACGAAGCGGCCCTCGCAGAGTATCTCGAGCAAGAGGGACCCCATCCGACCAACCCTGAGACCGCGCGACGCATGGCCCTGGTCGCCTGCCAACGCGCGGGCCGGCACACGAGCCGATCGGATGCGGCGGGCGTCGGCGTGACGGCGGCACTGACCACGTCGCGGCAACGTCGTGGTGCAGACCGTGCATCTTTGGTTGTAAGGGCGAACGAGCGATACCACCTTCGCCAGGTCGCCTTCGACAAAGACGCCGTCGACCGGCAACAACAAGAACGAGCGCTCAGTCTCGCGCTGGTCGATCTGCTCGCCGCCGCCTTCGAAACCCGGCGCGTCGACGATCCGTGCCCCGAGTGGGTGTCGATCACCGATTCGCAGATACCCGTCGACCTGCCACTTGAGGATCTGCTCGCGGGACGGGTGCCGGCGATCGAATGGAATGGGGAGTCGGCCACGGCCGAACCGAGTCGGCATGAGCGGCTGCTCGTGGCCGGTTCCTTCAATCCAATCCATGCGGGACACCTCGGACTGGCTTCGACGGCAGGTCATCTCAGTGGGCGCGAGCCGATCCTGGAACTGTCAGTGCAGAACGTAGATAAACCACCCTTGGGCTACGACGAGGTGTGGATGAGGTGGGAGAGTGTACGTGAACACGAACTGGGTCTGATCGTCACAGGCGAGCCCACCTTCGATGGCAAAGCCCGCTTGTTTCCCGGTTGCGATTTCGCCATCGGTTGTGACACAGCACAGCGTGTGATCGAGCCGCGTTACTACGGATCGGTACAAAAGATGGAGCTGGCGTTGGATGAGCTTCTAGAGGGTGGATCGCGCTTTTTCGTTGCGGGTCGAGTCTGGCAGGGAAGCTATAGGGGGCTGGAATCCATGGAGATCTCCTCCCGACACCGACCCCTTTTCGTCGGAATTCCGGAAGCAAGCTTCCGTGTGGATATCAGCTCTTCCGAACTGCGACAGTCAGGCGGGTTGGCATGAACATCTTCCAGCACATCGACCGATCCCAACGCCGCATCGTGCGCGACCTACAACAGATGGTCCGCCACGCCACGGTGAATCCGCCCGGCGACGGGTATCGGGGGATGGCAGATCAACTGGCCGAACGCTGTCGCTCCCTTGGCATGAGCACCAGGGTGCATCGGGTCGCCGATAGAGATCTGGTCGCCGAAGATGTGGATCCTTCCTTTCCGCGTTACAACGTCGTTGCCGGTCTCGATTCGGGCGCTCCACGGACGGTTCACTTCAACGCCCACTACGATGTGGTTCCCGTCAACGCCGCCGATTGGCAACATCCTCCCTTCGGCGCTGACATCCACGGACAATGGCTTATCGGCCGTGGTGCAGGGGACATGAAGGGCTCCATCGCCAGTCTGCTTGCCGCCATCGAAGCCTTCCAGGCAACCCAGACCCCCCTCGAGATGAACATCGAGTGTTCCTTCACAGCCGATGAGGAAACCGGGGGCGCTCTGGGAGCGGGATGGGTTGTGAAACAGGGACTCGTCAATGCAGACTACGCCATTGTCTGCGAAGGAGCCTCTGGCCCTCGTGTCGGTCTGGGTCACAATGGCGTCCTTTGGCTCGACGTGTCGATTGCGGGCAAGGCGGCGCACGCTTCGAGTCCGGAGCGCGGAATCAACGCTTTCGAGCACATGGCCCTCATCGTGTCGAGACTACAAGATGTGAAGCGGCGCCTCGTCACTCGCAGCCGCAAGTGGCGGGACCCTTCTGGATCGGACCGCTCACCCACCATCAGCATTGGTGGCGTGTTCTCGGGCGGCGAAGGGCAGAAGGTGAATACCGTCCCGGGTGCAGCTCATTTCAGCATCGACCGTCGTCTGGTTCCCGGAGAACGGATCTCCGCCGCCCGCAGTGAACTGGTGGCCGCCATTGACGCTGCCGTCTCGGCCGTGGGAGCCAAAGTTCACATCGACACGCTTCTTGCCATCGAACCTTGCGTCACTCAGCAGCAGGCCCCTCTGGCGCAGACGTTTTCCGAGGCGGTTAGAAGTGTGCGACGCAGGGCGCCGGCGTTTCGCGTCACCACAGGGTTCACGGATTTGCACTATTTCGTGGAGGGAGCCGGTTTGCCGGGGATTGGGTATGGCGTCGATGGGGAGAGGGCCCACGGTGCAGACGAACGCGTTCCGATCAGAGATCTTCTGCTGACGGCCAAGACCTATGCCGATTTCCTCCGTCGTGGCGTCGACGACTAACTCACAGAACTCACGTCGCGTTGCAGGGCTGTTCGCGACGGTCTACGATCACCTCGGTGGCGCGGTCGTTCTGAATCTGCTGTGGGGACTGCTCTCGCTTCCGTGGTTTGCTGCCGCCCTCTGGCTTTTGCAGACGTCTCAACTGGTGGGGGTACGCCTCGACGCGCCCATCGTGATGGTCATCGGTCTTGTTGCGGGGTTGATTCTGGTCACCTATTCACCGCCCACCGTGCTGTTGTTGGCCGCTACGGCGCCCTGGATCCGGGGTGCAGATTCACCCGACCGAGACCAGTTGATGGCCATCGTCCGGACACGGGCCTTGGTGGTTCAAGCCATCGGACTTGGGGAAGCGCTCGCTGCGGCGTTGCTGGGAGCTAATGCGGTGTTCTACCATCACTGGGGTGGCTGGATAGGCGCCATGCTCAGCGGATTCATGATGTGGCTCGTGCTTGCCCTCGTGCTGATCAGTATCTACTGGCTGCCCCTGCTCTGTCTCGACTCTTCGACCCCCGTCCGTCAGATTCTGCAACAGGGAGTGATGCTCGTGTTTGGCCGGCCTCTCACGGCGCTGATGCTCCTCGCCACGGTGATCTGCGTTACAGCCATGGGTATTCTCAGCGGTATTGGGTGGTTGTGTGGTGTGGTGAGCCTGATTGCCGTCCAGTCGTATCGAGTCCTGGCCGGTCTCCTGCCGTACCTGGATGCACTGCCGACCCGAACGCGAACCTGGCGAGAGATTCTGCGACCGTGGGAATAGATCGCCTGCAGGAGACCCTCTCATGATGGGGCCCAAGATCGTTACCAGTGCCCAGATGCATCGTGTGGATGAGTGCAGCATACGCGAGCATGGGATCCCGGGATACGAACTGATGGATCGCGCCGGTGCACGCGTAGTGGAGGCCATTCGTGATCGCTGGGATGGACTGGAAGGTTTGCGCATCGCCGTCGTGTGTGGGAAGGGGAACAACGGAGCCGACGGGCTGGTGGTAGCCCGCCGACTTAAGCATGCGGGGGTCGAAGTCGATCTATATCTGCTCGAGCCTCCTGATCGTTTCGGCGAAGATGCAACAGTCCACCTGGACCGGCTCGCCGAGGTCGATCTGACGCCGAGGATTCTCGACACGACCACAGTGGCGGACTTCTCCGAATGTGATCTCATCGTTGATGCCATTCTGGGGACGGGTGTACAGGGACCCGTGCGGACACCCCAGGCGACGATCATTGATGCGGTGAATTCCAGCCGTTGCCCCGTCGTGGCGATCGATCTGCCATCCGGTGTTGATGGGGACACGGGAATCCTCCCCGGACCTGCGATCCGGGCCCATCTGACCGTCACTTTTGACCTGCCAAAAATCGCCCATCTGTTCCATCCGGCCCGGGGTCAGTGCGGAGACCTGGCGCTCACCCCGATCGGATTCCCTCAGGCGGCCATCGACGCCTGCGAGAGCGAACTTCGACTGCTCACGCAGGAGTGGGTCGGTGCAAATCTTCCCGAGCGCGAAGCCACTGCACACAAAGGATCCTGTGGGAGTGTAGCGGTCATCGCCGGATCCGCAGGGATGACGGGGGCCGCCGCTCTCACCGCCCAAGGAGCGATGCGCGCCGGGGCGGGTCGTGTGCGGGTGGGAGTCCCCAGAAGCCTGCATGATGTTCTCGAGACCAAGGTTACTGAAGCCATGACCCGGCCGTTGCCCGAAGTGCGCCGGCGCCGATGTCTTTCGGTTCGCGCCCTCGGCGATGTGCTAGAATTGGTCGGCTCGAGCGACGTGGCGGCCGTCGGGCCAGGTCTGGGCCGCCACCGCGAGACGATGGAACTGGTCCGTCGTCTGTTCGCATCCACGAATCTCCCGCCCATCGTGGTCGATGCAGACGGTTTGTTCGCCATCGGCGACGATCTGTCGATATTGCAGCGGATGAAGACACCCGTCGTGATGACTCCTCACTCGGGAGAGATGGCTCGGCTCAGTGGCTGGTCGGTGCAGCAGGTTGGAGAAGACCCTGTCGGGGTCACGCGTCAGGTGGCACAATGTACTGAGGCGGTCGTGCTGCTGAAGGGCTCACCCACGGTGATCGCGTCAGCCGATGGGCGAACGTTCGTCAATCCCACGGGCAACGCCGGCATGGCGACGGCTGGCGCAGGGGATGTTTTGACCGGTTTGATCGCCGGACTGATGGCGCAGGGGGTTGCAGGACAGGATGCCAGCTGTATGGGCGCTTATCTCCACGGAGTAGCCGGCGACCGCAGCCGGGACGACCTGGGCGAATGGGGAATGGTGGCCGGTGATCTGCTCGACCGGCTGCCTCAGAGCTATCTCGATGCTCGTCACGCCTTTCAATCGACTCAAATAGGGCGATAACAGCGGCGAGATTGTACATCGGCCAATTCTTGACAGTCGAGTGGACATAGGGTACTGTAAGAGCGATCTGCTCCCCAAGACAGATTCTGACTTCCGGGCTCGTTTGCCTACCGCATGCAGGCCCTGATTTCCCTGACCGTAGCAGGCGATCGTATGTCCTCCAAGGTGAAAGAAGCGATTGAGGAGATGATCGAGGAGTCCTATCTCCTGGGCTTGTCTCAGCATGAGGTCCGCCAGGACTTCAAACGCTTCATTGATACCTGTTACGCCGTGATCCGGGAAAATGTGAAAGATCGCGATGCCGTCAGTGGCCTGGCGAAGTGCTTGGCCCGGGAACAGACGGTCATTCTCATCGCCGATCGTGCCGAGACGGAGCGTACCGAGGCAGCGGACACCGTCGAGGATGCCATCGAGGAGGCTGCAGACCAGGCCCTCGAGGCGGTCGCATCGGACGAGACCGTCGATGACGCGGCTCGCGCCGCGCACGAATTCTCGGAGAAGGTCGCCCGACGCAAACGACAGATCCTTCGCACCATTGCCGAGGTGGATCCACGTCTGGTTCGCCTCATCGATGGGCAGCGTTTTCAAGGAGAGGCTGACGAGCCCCAACGACCCGTGTTCCGCCGGCAGATTCTTGGTGGCAGGGTCGACTGGTCTCAAGTGCGGACGAATCTGCTGAAGGTGGGTTACGCCACCACGGTGGCCCTCATCATCCTGTTGATCTGGTTGGGGTTCATGCAGAAATCGTGATCGAGATCTGGGTATTAACCGTCGTGTTGAATCGAGCAGGCGTGCCTTGATGCACTCCTGCTCTCGCCGTATCTGGGCCTTCAGGTTGCCTGTCAGGGCCCTCGGGTTCGCCTCCCCGTTGTCACTCACATCGAATCTCCCCACTACCGCGTCACGAACGCGGCGGAGCTGGCTGCATGCCTCGTCGTAAGGATTTACAGAAGATCATGCTCATCGGGTCGGGGCCGATCGTCATCGGTCAGGCCTGCGAGTTCGACTATTCCGGTACCCAGGCATGCAAAGCGCTGCGCGAGGAGGGGCTGGAGATCGTCCTCGTCAACAGTAATCCGGCGACGATCATGACCGACCCGGAGATGGCGGATCGCACCTACATCGAGCCCATTACGGCCGAGGTGTGTGAGCGAATCATTGCCATCGAGAAGCCCGATGCCCTTCTGCCAACCGTGGGCGGCCAGACGGCGCTGAATGCCGCCGTCGAGTTGGCAGAGAGCGGAGCTCTCGAGCGTCACGGCGTCGAACTGATCGGTGCCAAGCTAGACGCAATCAAGACCGCCGAAGATCGCGAGTTGTTCAAGAAGGCGATGGACGATGCAGGACTCGAAATGCCACGCGGCTATTTCGTGAACACCCTCGAGCAAGCTCAGACGCACATCGACGAACTGGGATTCCCGATTATCGTGCGGCCTTCGTTCACGATGGGTGGTTCAGGCGGTGGCGTGGCCTACAATCGCGAGGAATTCGACCGTATCGTGGTCCGCGGCATCGAGTTGAGTCCGATCGACGAGGTCCTGATCGAGATCTCCGTCCTCGGGTGGAAGGAATATGAGTTGGAGGTGATGCGCGACCTGAACGACAACGTCGTCATCATCTGCTCGATCGAAAACTTCGACGCCATGGGCATCCACACGGGAGACTCCGTGACGGTGGCGCCTGCGCAGACCTTGTCCGACAAAGAGTTCCAAGTACTACGAGATGCCGCCATTCGAGTGATTCGGCGCATCGGTGTCGACACGGGTGGTTCCAATATTCAGTTTGCCGTCGATCCCGCCACGGGCAAAATGGTTGTGATCGAGATGAACCCTCGCGTGTCTCGCAGTTCCGCCCTGGCTTCCAAGGCGACGGGTTTCCCCATCGCCAAGATCGCCGCGAAGCTGGCGATCGGATATACGCTGGATGAGATCCCCAACGACATCACGCGGGAGACGCCGGCGTCTTTCGAGCCCACCATCGACTACGTGGTGACAAAGATCCCACGCTGGGCCTTTGAGAAGTTCCCGGGAACACCTGATACGCTCGATACGCAGATGCGCTCCGTCGGTGAAACGATGGCGATCGGCCGCACGTTCCACGAGTCCTTTCAGAAGGGCATGCGCTCTCTCGAGGTCGGACGTTCAGGATGGGGCGCAGATGGCAAGGATCTCGACCCGCTTCGGCTCTCCGACGCCGAGGTGAGAGAAGGCCTGGTCAATCCCTCCTCGCAGCGTTTGTTCTTCATCAAAGCAGCGATGGACAAGGGATTCGACGTCGAGGAAATCCACCGCCTGAGCCGGGTCGATCCCTGGTTCCTCGATCGTCTCGTAGAGATCTTCGACACGGGCCGGCAGATCGCCAGTCAAGATGACATCCTGACCGACCGAGGGAGTCTCCATCACGCCAAAGCCATGGGATTCAGCGATTGCCAGCTGGCATTTCTGCGGTCCACATCCGAGGACAAGGTGCGGCAGGCGCGTCACGAACAGGGGGTGCGTCCTGTCTACAAGACCGTCGACACCTGCGCTGCCGAATTCGCTGCCTACACGCCCTACCACTATTCGACCTACGAGCAGGAAGATGAATCAGTCTCAACCGATCGGCGAAAAATCATCATCCTGGGTGGCGGACCAAATCGGATCGGTCAAGGCATCGAGTTCGACTACTGCTGTGTCCACGCCTGTTTTGCCCTGCGCGAAGATGGTTTTGAGACCATCATGGTCAACTCGAACCCAGAGACCGTTTCCACCGATTACGACACCGCCGACAAACTGTATTTCGAGCCCCTCACAGTAGAAGACGTCCTCCACATCGTCGAGCACGAAAAACCCGAGGGCGTCATCGTGCAGTTTGGTGGCCAGACGCCGTTGAATCTCGCGCTGGAACTGGAAGCCAATGGCGTGCCGATCATCGGAACCTCCCCGAAGAGCATCGATCTGGCCGAAGACCGCGAACACTTTGGAAACCTGCTGCGTGAATTGGGCATTCGGCAACCTGAGAATGGCATGGCCCGCAGCGTCGAGGAGGCGAGGGCCATTGCCCAGCGTATCGGGTATCCCGTGCTCGTGCGGCCTTCTTATGTGCTGGGTGGTCGCGCCATGGTCACCGTCTATGACGAGGCACGCCTCGATCACTATATGGAAACGGCAATCTCTGCGTCGCCAGAGCACCCGATCCTCATCGATCGCTTCCTCGAGGGCGCGCAAGAGTTCGATGTAGATGTCGTTGCCGATGGTGATATCGTCATGATTGGCGGCATCATGCAGCACATCGAACACGCCGGAGTTCACTCCGGAGACAGTGCCTGCGTCCTGCCCCCGCACGACATCTCGGCACAGAATCTGGAGACGATCGTCAACCAGACGCGCGAAATGGCGCAGGCGTTGAAAGTGATCGGGTTGATGAACGTCCAGTTCGCGATTCATGACGAAGATGTATACGTGCTCGAAGTGAATCCGCGAGCGTCTCGAACGGTGCCATTCGTGAGCAAAGCGACGGGTCGCCCCCTGGCTAAGATCGCAGCGCGTGTCATGTCGGGTAAGAGTCTGAGCGATCAGGGATTCTCCCAGCGAATCGCGGAGGTGGAGCACGTTTCGGTGAAGGAGGCGGTCCTTCCGTTCAACAAATTCGCCGGTGCCGATGGTCGCCTGGGCCCCGAGATGAAGTCGACGGGTGAAGTTATGGGAATTGGGGCCACCTTTGGTGAAGCCTTCCTGAAGGCACAACTCGGGGCGGGGTCTATGCTTCCCTCGGGAGGGAAGGTCTTCCTCAGCGTCAACGATCGCGACAAGGAGGGCGTCGTCGACGTAGCCCGACGGTTGCAGCAGGCTGGATTCAGCCTGATCGCTACCGACGGAACCCAGGTGTATCTGGCACGTCATGGAATCGATGCTGAACGAATCCTCAAGATCCATGAAGGAAGACCCCACGTGGAGGACGCCATCCGTAGTCGCGAGATCTGCCTGGTGATCAATTCTCCGCAGGACGAGCAGTCTCAACACGATGACACGTATGTCCGCCGGGCGGCGATCCTGCACGGGGTTCCGTACACGACAACTCTCTCTGGGGCCGTTGCAGCAGCGACGGGAATCGAAGCCCTTCAGGTATCGCCCCCTCAGCCACGGGCGGTGCAGGACTACCACCGTGTCGGCTGACAGCCGCTGGCGATTCGGACGGGTCTGGCACGGGCTGGTTCTGGGACTGCTCGTTGCAGTGCTGTCGTCGTGTGTCTATTTCAACACCTTCTACAACGCCGAAAAGCACTTCAGAGGCGCCGAGAAAAAGCGGACGAAATACGAGCGAGAGCTCGGAAATCGCTCGGTCAATCAGAGTGCACGGCGGACCTACGAAGGCCTGTATGAGAAGGCCGTCCGCAAGGCATCCCTCGTCCTGGACAAACATCGCGAGTCTGATCTTGTCGATGATGCCATGTTCCTCATCGGCCGTGCGCTATACTGGAAGCGTGACTATCAGTATGCCTCTCGTTCGCTGCAGGATCTCGAAGACAATTTTCCCAACAGTGAGTTTCTCGACCAAGCCAGATACTGGCGGGCCTTGTGCCTCGATGAACTGAGTCAACCCGAAGAGGCACGCGCGTTGTTCCGGTCGCTGATGAGTGATCGTCGGCCCATCGTGGGTGCGCTCTCCGGGCTCCGACTGGGAGAGATGTCAGAGCGCGACGAGGACTGGAATTCTGCAATCCAACAGTATCGCTCGACGCTGGAGGCCTTTCCACGCACGAAGCTGCGTAGCCAGCTCTGGCTGCGAATCGGGCGCGCTCACATGGCCCTTGATGAACCCGGACAAATCGACAGCAGTCTGGCAGCATTCTCACAGGCCCTGCAGGCAGATCCGCCAGACTCGATCGAATACCGCGCTCGACTCCTCTCAGGACAGGCGTTGTATTCCAAGGGCGATGGCGAAGCGGCCCTCGCGGTGTACGAGAAGCTCTTGCGAGAGGGGCGGTTCAGGGGGTGGGAAGGCGAGACGCGTCTGCTGATCGGCGACTACCACCGAGCGCGTGCAGACATTGACCAGGCTTTGGCCGAGTACGAACAGATCCGAGATGATTTTCCACAGAGTGATGTCTCTGCCCGTGCGCTCTATAAGACCGGGCTGCTGTATCTGCGGCAGGAAGGAGATCGCTTGCTGGCCTCTGAGTATCTGGAGGAGGTGAGCAAAGAAAAGCGGGGCTCCATCGCCGACTCACTGGCCCGTGAGATGATCAAGACCTTCACCGCCCTGGACGATCTCCTGGAGAATGTCTTCGAAGCGGATTCCCTGGCTGCAGTTGCGATGCACCCGCCCCAACCCGAGCCGGAGCCCGAGCCTGAACTGGGGCCCGAGACCAAGGAAGGGCAGGATCCCGACTCCACGGGCGTGGACGAAGTCGCCACTCTCGATAGCACAAGCGTATCGATGCCAGACACCGTGGTGGCTGAGGTCTCTGCGGTCATCGACGATACGTCCAGTGTCGCTTATGAGGATACGGCCAGCTATCTACCCGCCTTCGATGGGACCGGCCGTTGGCAGCCCTTGGTTACACGCCCCTCGTTGCGCGAGCAGAATGACGAGGAAGACGACGAGGAACGGCAGCGACGAATCCAGCAAGCGCGTAGTCGGCGCTCACGCACTGCAAGGACCGAGACGCTGGAGGATCAACTCTTCACGGTGGCCGATCTCTACAGGACCGGCATGGAGCAGGCCGACTCTGCCGCCCACTTCTATGGGGTCCTGGCGCAGCGTTTTCCGAAATCACCTCACGTGCCGCGCGCGTTGTGGAATCTTGCCTGGGTTCATTCGACACTTCGCCAGGATCGACAGGCAGCAGAACGCCCCATGCGCCGGCTCATCGAGGAGTTTCCGACCACCGTACACGCCGGAGCTGCGCGGCGGTTTCTGGGCTTCGATGCCATCCCGAGTGCCGAAGATCTTGCGGCTCAAGAATTCCTGCGACTCGAGGCGCCGCGGCTCGAAACACCAGCGCAGGTCGAGCGATGGTTGCCAGGACTCGACAGTCTGATTCAGGCATATCCGAGAACGCTGACGGCGGCCAAGGCCGCCTTCGTGGTGGCGCGGACGCTGGAGACAGTCCGGCCACAGGATTCTGTCGAAGTGGAAGCTCGCTTCGCCCGGATTGGAGATGAGTTCTCCCACACGCGTTATGGGGAGCTCGTCCGGCTACGCACGCAGTCGAAACGTGACGGCATGGTGGCACGCCTAGAACGGACACTGCAGAGACTCGGGGAAGGGATCCGACCCGGCGAGCGTCTTACCTTGCTCGCTGTCGAACCAGTAGAGGAGGATTCAGCGGGATTCTCGCGGAAGTTTCTCGGGTTGGGGATGCGAGCCCTACGTCGTGGGCAGTTTGAGCGGGCGGTGGAGTGGTTCGAACTGAGTCTGGAGGAGAAGCAGACCCGAAACGGTCTGGCCCACGCGGGGCTTGGCGAGGCCGCGTGGCGGCAGGGGTATTTTTCTGACGCCGTCGAGCACTTCCGCACTGGTCTGGTCAACGCCTCGACATCGGTGCTTCCTCTGCATCGGCTCTTCGAATATCATGTGCGCGAAGACAATCCTGACTCCGCCAACCACTATCTGCGTCTGACGATGAGACAGGATCGCGACAATATTGAGGTTCAGCGACTCGTAGACCGTTTCCCAACGTTGATGCGCGCCGAGCCTGAAGAAGTGGAGATCTCAGAACTAGAGACGGTGGAAATCGCCCCAGACTCAACGGCACTGGAGTTGTCGCCCGGCTTTTTCACCATTGTGGAGGAGCCCTTTGTCCGCGAGAGCGTCCAACCCCTGTATCCGGCCGAAGCCAACGGCGACTCGGCGCAGGTCGTCGTAGATATTCTGATCAATGAAGATGGCGAACCCGAATTGGTCGACGTTTTCAGTGGCGACGAGCCCTTCGTCACTGCCGCGCTTGCAGCGGCGAGACGCTACCGTTTCTACGCGGCCGAGGGGCGAAATGAGTTTCTGATGCCAGTCTGGGTTGAGCTGGCGCTCACACTCAAGCCGCCCTCGATCTCCCCGCCGGCCATCGCCGACGCACGGGAGCCGGCCGGCGCTGCCGAGTAGGAGTGCGATGATGGAGGAAACGACGAAGGATCTGGAAGGTGTCGTCTTCTCTCATGAGGAAGTGGCCGACGGTTTTCGGTTCCTGCAGATCAGGATCGATGGCCATCTGCCTTGCGCACGACCGGGCCAGTTCGTACAGATTCGACCCTCACGGACGACGACGACGCCCTTCCTGCGGATGCCACTGAGCGTCAGCCACGTCGACCGGGTGGGTTCGACCTTCGGCGTGCTCTACGACGTGGTCGGGCCCAAGACGCGAGCCCTCAGCGACATGAACGAGGGTGATCGAATCGAGTGCCTCGGTCCCCTGGGGAATCCCTTTCCCGACGTGCCCGATGATGCCCGTCCCGTCCTCGTAGGTGGGGGAATCGGTGTACCTCCTCTGCTTCACCTGGGCACACACCTGCGCTCAGCAGGGATGGATCCTATCCTCATCGTCGGGGCTCGCACTGCGGGAAAACATCTCCCTCTGGAACTGTTGTCTCCAGCGTCCGAGCACGTTCGTCTGGCGACGGACGATGGCAGTCTCGGGCATCACGGATTTGTCACCGACCTGCTGGCTCAGGCCTTTAAGGAAGAGGACAAACCGGTGGTCTACACCTGTGGTCCCCACCCCATGATGGCTGCCGTCGCGTCGGCCACCGAGTCGGCCGACGTCCGCTGCTATTCCTCTTTGGAGGAATATATGGCCTGTGGCTTCGGTGTATGTGTAGGATGCGTGGTGGAACGCCGGACACAGGCGAACTCGCCGTATGATCAGTTCACCAGGGTCTGCGTCGACGGTCCTGTCTATGACGCCACGGAGATCGTCTGGTGAGTGACGCACAACAGGTTGACCTGAGCACGCGGGTTGCAGGTATTGATTTGGCCAATCCGGTCCTGCTCGCCTCGGGCACCTGCGGGTATGGCGAGGAGCTCGAGCCCTTTCTGCGGCTGGCCGAGGTGGGAGGGATCATCACCAAGACCATCACGCCCGAACCCCGATCGGGAAACCGGCCGCCACGAATCGTGGAAACCCCATCTGGGATGCTCAATGCCATTGGCCTACAGAATCCGGGGTTGGAGGGATTCGTCGAGCACAAATGGCCATTTCTCTCCACCTTGGAGACGAAGGTCATCGTCAACATCGCCGCACCCACCGTCGAGCAACACGGCGAAATGACGGCCCGGATTGACGCACTGGGAGGCGTCGCGGGGATCGAGGTGAATATCTCCTGTCCGAACATCAGGGAGGGTGGCGTCCTGTTTGGGTGCAACCCTAGAGCGTCGGCAGATGTCATTTCCACCGTTCGACGACACACGAAGTTACCGGTCATCGCGAAGCTGACGCCAAATGTTACCGACATCACCGAGATTGCCCGCAGTGTCGTGGATGCCGGAGCAGATGCGGTTTCGCTCATCAATACACTGGTCGGTATGGCCGTAGATGTTGAGGCGCGACGACCCATCTTGGGCAATGTCACCGGAGGTCTCTCAGGACCTGCGATCAAACCGGTTGCCCTGGCCATGTTGTGGAAAGTTCGGCAGGCTGTGGATGTGCCACTGCTGGGGCTTGGTGGAATCTCGTCGACGCAGGACGCCCTCGAATTCCTCATTACGGGGGCCAGCGCGATTCAAGTGGGAACGGTGACCTTCGTGAAACCTGGCGCGGCAGCGGACATCGTCGCAGGACTTGGTGATTACTGTCGGAAGGCGGGGATCGCTCGTCTCGATGACCTTGTGGGTTCGTTGAAGTCCTGAGGCGGGCGACGGACGATTTACGATGAGAGGTCGTCGGTGGGTGTTCGGGGTTGTGCTTGTGGTTGGCTTCGCCGGCTGCATACCGCGCCCTATCTATAGATCTGACGGGACGGTGTCGCCTGGGCGTGCTTCCCGTTCAGGTGGAACCACGTCGAGATCAAAGCCACCTCCCGTCGTGCAACCAACACAGACGGCGCATCCCGTGGACCCACAGAACATCTCTACGGCCAATGCCTATCAGATCGGCGTTTCGTCCTACTACGGCGAGCAATTCCACGGACGGAAAACGGCCAACGGTGAAGTTTTCAACATGTACAAACTCACCGCCGCCCATCGGGTCTTGCCCTTAGGCACGATTGTGAAAGTCATCAATCTCAGCAACGGCCGATGGGTCGTGGTCAAGGTGAATGATCGTGGGCCCTTTATTGAGGGGCGAATACTCGATCTCTCCTTTGCAGCCGCTCTCGAACTCGAGATGGTACAGGCCGGGACCACGAAGGTGATGATCGAGATCGTAGAGTCCGTGGACTAGTCTGACCGTTGACTCGGGCCGATTGGTCTGGACGTTCTGGCCGTCTATGGCGTTTGCAGGGGCACGAAACGCACGGGGGCCAAGGTCCGCTGCGTCATTCCGCCCTCGTCTTTTGACACGAGCACCAGTTCCTGCTGCCAGGATCCCACCGGTAGAATCAGCCTGCCCGGTGTGGCCAATTGCCTCGCCAGTTTGGCAGGTACATCGCGCGCCGCAGCCGCCACCAGGATTGCGTCGAAACGTCGATCCTCCGGCCAGCCCTGACTTCCGTCGCCAATCCGCAGATCGACGCCCTCAACATTCAGCGCCTGAAGTCGTACCCGTGCCGCTTCTGCCAAACCACGTCGGATTTCCATCGCAGCGACAGAAACACCCAGGCGAGCCAGCAGCGCCGTCTGATATCCGCATCCCGCGCCGATCTCCAATACGTGCTGACCCGGTATCAGTTGCAGGGTCTGCAGCATGTACGCCACGATGTAGGGCTGCGAGATCGTCTGGCCTTCGCCGATCGGTAAGGGGTGGTCTCCGTACGGATCCCCATGGGTGTCATCGACAAACCGATGGCGGGGGACGACTGCGAAGGCGTCGAGGACCGATGCGCTGGTGATTCCTCGGGCGCGAAGCTGGGTGGCCACCATCTGCTCTCGACGGGCCTGTGTCGCATCCATGAGTTCTCAGTCAGCGGGTTGCATCAAGTTTTGGGCAGCGTCACACACGGCATCCACTGCGAGGTCAGCCATCTGTGACGTGGGGGACTGAACCACGAGACCGTCGCCCCCGACGGGGCGCCATCGCGTCGGATCTGTGGGGCCGAAGAGGGTCAAGGTCGTCGTGCCCACAGCGGCGGCCAAATGGGCAGGGCCAGAATCATTACCGATCAAACATCGAATGTCGGCCAGCAGGCTGGCCAGCACCACCGGATCCACGGCACTGATCGATGGCCATCGATCGGTAAGTGTTCGGAAGAGGTGCCCATTCTCAGACTCGGCAGGTCCCCGCAGCAGAACGACGGCGTGTCCGTGCCTTTCGAGCCACTCTCCAAGCTGCAGAAAGTGTCCAGGTGGCCAGCACTTGCTGACCCCGCCGCTTCCGGCATGGATCACGACCACGTCCTCTGGATCTATGTTCGCATCGGCCCAGTGTTGCCGAGCGGCGGACCGTTCCTCGTCCGTCGGAGAGAATCTGGGGACACCGTCCTCAGGTCGGGCTGGGTCACACGGGGGAAGCGGCGCCAGCAGGTGGTCGATCGTATGCTCGCGTCGTTCCGGGTTGGGACGCGGATCCCAGGTGACGATCTGGCCGGAGCAGGCCGCTTGCAGGCGGTGGGCTAATCGTTCAGACGAGGAGGAATAGGCCACGATCCGGTCCGCCGATCTCAGCCAATCGGGGATCGAAGGTTCAGCCCCGTACAGCGCCGCCCCGATGGGGCCGTCCGCATCGACGAGATGGTCGGGCCTGGCCAGGCGACCTCGGTCCGGATGACCGATCCAGTACATGGGCTGGTCCGGACAAAGGCGGCGCAATCGGGCCACAGCCGGAAGCGTCAGCACATGGTCTCCAAGGGCGCCACCGCGCAGCACCACGAGGGCTGGGTTCAGTGCCATCCATTTTGGGCCCTCATGAAGGGCCCCCTCGCCGTGTTTTAGGGGCATTACCTTGCGTCATTTGAAGGGTGCCCCTACTTTCTACCATCTTGGACTGGAATGATTTACGAGACACAATTTACCCCACAAACGCTGTTGGAATGTGAGTAGAGAAATGGCTGGTCTCATCGGCAAGAAACTGGGCATGACCCAGGTCTACAATGACAAGGAAGAACTCATCCCCGTGACCGTTGTTGCGGCGGGTCCCTGTCCGGTCACCCAGGTGAAGACGGCGGAACGCGATGGCTATGCGGCCGTCCAGGTCGCCTTCGACGAGGTCCCTGAGCGCAAGGTGAACAAACCGATGGCAGGCCATCTCGCAAAGGCGAAGGTTTCACCTCACCGCCAGTTGAAGGAATTCCGCAACGAGGTCGACGGCATCGACTACGAGATCGGTCAGGTCTTGGACGTGACCCAGTTCGAAATCGGTGACAAAGTCAAGGTGACGGGGCGGTCGAAGGGTAAGGGCTTCGCTGGTGTTGTGAAACGATATCACTTCCGTGGCAAGAATGCGACACACGGAACCCCGGATCGAGTTCGCCACGGTGGCTCCATCGGTCAGGGCACCGACCCCGGCAAGGTGTGGAAGGGGAAGAAGATGCCCGGACACATGGGCGCCCGTCGTGTGACCACGGGAAGTCTGCAGGTTGTGAGAATCGACGGTGAACGCAATCTACTTTTCCTCAAGGGCACCGTGCCAGGCTCTTCTGACGGGTACATCACCATCGTCAAGTAGCCTGTTTCAAGGCGCCAAGCCTGGATCACCAACTTCCAGCGAGCAGGTCTTTCCATGCAGTGGGGAAGCACATCATCAACCAGGTGGCCACTGTAGCTGCCGCCCCCCAAGTACATGGATGTGCAGATGGGGCACCTGCTGGCCACCATTGACTCCCGCATTGATCACACAACGATAACCGTCGTTGGCGATTCCCTCCTGTGCCGCCATTCTCTGCGCAACAACAAGCAGATGGCCCAGAAGCTGTTCGTCCTCAGGGGACGCAGTCTGGACGCCGACAATCGGTTTTCTTGGAATCACCAGCATGTGAGTCGGTGCCTGCGGCGAGATATCCTTCAGGACGATGCAGTTGTCGTCCTGAAACAGAATCTCCCCCGGGATCTCGCCCTCCATGATCTTTGTGAAAATACTTGCTTCGCTCATCCTCTATCTCCCGTAGGTTGGTTGTGTGAATCTGACGATTGTCGTCCCTGCCTGCAACGAGGAACTCAGAGTCGTGAGCACGATAGATTCCGTGCGTCAGTTTCTCGACGATCGATCATGGACGTATGAGATCATCGTCGTCGACGACGGCTCGAAAGACGAAACGGCCCAACGGGTTGAACAGGCCTGTACAACCCGCCAACATCTACGATTGGTCTGCGCAGAGAGCAATCAGGGAAAGGGTGCCGCCGTGCGCCTCGGTGTCGAACACGCCCATGGAGATATCGTCGGTTTCATCGATGCCGATGACAAGACTGATATCAGCGGTCTGGACGAGGTGTTTCGCCATTTGGAGGATGGAGCCCAGATCGTAATCGGCGATCGAACCCTCGCCGACACCGCAATCCACGTGCAACGACGGGCCTATCGAGAACTGGGTTCGCGACTCTTCCGACGTTTGCTGGGATGGTGGTTGGGCCTGGGGGACTATCCGGACACCCAGTGCGGGTTCAAATTCTACCGAATCAACGTGTTGCGAGGACTCTACCAGAGAGCGCGCATCGACGGGTACATGTTCGATGTGGAGTTGCTGGTCCTGGCTCATCAGGCACGCTATCGAATCGACCGCATCGGTGTGACCTGGCGCGACGATCCCGACAGCCGATTCCAACCGTTATCAGGTAGCTGGCGCAATATCCGTGAGCTGCTGCGCATCCGTCGGCTTCATGTGGATGAGTTGCCAGATCACGACCCATCGTCATTCGATTCGAGACCTCCCACCAATTGACTCAGGCGCTGTAGAGCAACGGCCACGAAGATCTCTCGTGCAGCCTCCAGGTCGAGTCTCGCCTCGCTGTCGAGAAAGTCTTCGAGGGCGAGGATCACGAGATAGATCGACAACACTTCATACGGGCGCCGACCGGTGGCCAGCAGTCCGTCCCGAATGATGCCGGCCACCTGTCGGGCTGCCTCCTCCTGCCATTCTATATTGCCTGAGTCGAAAGCTCGCCGTAGACGATCGAAGGTCTCATCGAGTCCCTCCCGGGTCGTGGTTTCGATTCCCGCGCTTCGCTGGAGTGTCGTGCCTGCGCGTTGGACGATGCGTAGCAACCTGGAAGAGCGACGATCCTCATCCGCCGACAGCAAGCGGTAGAATTCGCTATCCTCGCCGATGGTAACGCAGACACTGTTGAGTAGCTGCAGACGCACGGCAGGGGATCGGAAGTCACCGAGGTGAATCAAGGTTGCCTTGATGACTCGATGATCGTTCATGTGCGCTAGCACATCCACGAGGGTGGGAAAGGTGACCGGATCGAAGCTGCCGCCGAAGTGCCAGAACAGCAGTTCTTGAATTTCGGCGCCGCCAATCTCACTCAATCCACGAATGGCGCTGATGCGCACGCGGGGATCTTCGTCATCGAGGGCCTCGATGAGTGGATCCACCCCACTTGCGTGACCCAACCGGCCGAGGGCTTCGGCAGCCTCAGAACGGATGTCGGACGAGCCGTCGACGAGTTCGCGCACGAGCGATTCCGTCGCCGCTTTTGAACCCGTGTCGCCCAGCGCCCGTGCCGCACTGCGACGCACCATGGGGCTTGCATCGGCCAAAGCCTGGATCAACTGCTCGATCGCCAGTGGACTGCCCGAGCGTCCGAGGCCAAGGGCCGCGCGTGCTCGATGCTCCTGCCGGGAGGCGACATTGTAAACCGCCGTGTTATAGGTGTAGCTGAGCAGGTTGCCGCGGGCAAGGTGGGATAGAAGGTGACGGGACGTAATTGAACTACGATCGCTGACACGACTCAAGAGGAATAGCGCTGGAACTCGACAGACGGCACTGATGAGAAAGATAATCTGCAGATGTCCGATGCTCAGACCAGGCATCTGGAGGGTCACGCCGTCGAGATACGCGACAAGAACCGCACTCGCGGCCGGACCCAGAGCGCCGAGCAGATTCACCGAAGCCGACCAAGTTGCCAAGTAGTGTGGGCGCTGCGACCCGGTGGGCACCAGCCCGTAGAGAAGGGGAGTCACGGCGACGAGAATACCAGAGAAAATCAGCCCACTTACACACAATGCCAGGGGGACGAACCAGAAGAACTCGGGTGTGTTGAAAACCCAAATGATGGGGATGAATGTGGCGGGAACCATCAAAATCTGCAGGACGGGTTTGCTGCCAAATCGGTCGACGAGCCCTGCCCAGAAACGATACCCGGCGATGCTGGTCACCATGAACAGGGCGTTGAAGATGGCGATCCACGTATAAGAGATCCCCAACTGCTCGAGCATGAACACACTGTACAGAGGTCCGCCGATGCCAATGGCGAAGGTCCAGGATCCGTAGAAAAGAACGGCACGACGAAAGTTTCTGTCTCGAAGTGGTTCGATGAGTCCGCCGGAACGACGCTCTGGCGCCGTTTCATCCTCCGCCGGTGGTGGCGGATGGGGTGCGCGAGCCAGAGCCAGATATCCGAGAAGTCCGAAGCCTGCTCCCAGGACGAAGACGATGTCGAACCCGGTCTGTTTGTTGGTTGCGTCGAAGCCATCGATGAATCGTGCCACCACGAACCCGGCGACCATGGCGGCGATGGTGCTCAGGATCGTCTGCCGAGATGTAAAACGGGCCCTGATGTTCTCTGGAACGGTGTTCGCAACCCACGTGTTGTAGAAGGGTGCCATCACGTGGCCACACAGCAAGCCCGCGGCGACAAGAAACGCCAGGGCCTCGAGTCTCAGATGTGCGGCGAACAGGAGAGGGATGAGGGGCAGCGCGTTGCGCAAAAGGATTTCAGCGAAGCCGACGCCTACGACAAGGCGTTTTCGATGCCGTAGCCTCGACGCAGAAGCCGAAGCCAGGATCTGTACAGCCGCCAGCAGGTAGGCAACCGAGGTCAGCAGAGCGATGTAGGATTCGTCTGCTCCCAGATGAAGCAGATAACCGGTGAAAACGGCTGTGCCGATCCCGATCGTTTGACCCCAAATACCCCACAAACCACTGGCGGTAATGAATCCGCGCATGGCGCGGTTCACCTCGCCCCGAGTCAGGCTCGGGCCGTCTTCATCTTCAGCGGACATCCGCTCTGACTCTCAAGAAAACCGCGCTGGTTCAGGAGGTAACGGCGACGGCAAGACGGACAAAGATACGGCAGACGCCGCATCTTGGGGTGGTGGACGGTCGTTCGTTCGTCGGCTAGAAACCGCGAGCCTTGTCGACCAGATTGAGCGGCGTTTCGCCGCGCAGATATCGACGCAGATTGTCGCAGAAGAATTCGTGGATCTTGCGAGGTCGATGTTGTGAGGCCCCCGCGCGGTGGGGGGTCAGGATGAGGTTCGGTGTGTCCCACAACGGACTGTCCGCCGGTAAGGGTTCCTGCTCGCAGACATCGAGACCTGCGCCGGCGATCAGGCCCTCTTCAAGTGCATGTATGAGGGCAGGTTCATCGATGATTCCACCGCGGCTCACGCAGATCAGATACGCCGTCGGTTTCATCTGCGCCAACTGGTCGGCGCCGAGCAGATGGTACGTCTGCGGTGTGCGGGGGCAGCCTACGACGACGGCGTCGGATGAGGAGAGCAGCCATTGTAGACTATCGGGGTGCGGCGTCCGGATCTCATCGATATCGTCCATCGGTGCTTCGCGAACCGGATCGAGACCAAGGACACGCATGTCGTACCCACGCGCACGTTTGGCCGTCTCTTGACCGAAGCCGCCCAAGCCGATGAGCCCGAGGGTCATGCCAGTCAGTTCGATGACCTGGCCGCCAGCCCAGGCGCGCTCGCCCATGTTCTGAACGGCGAGTCGAATCCCACGCGTCAAAGCCAGCAGCAGCGCCCAGGCATGTTCTCCGCCCTGTGGTGCGAACAGGCCCGCTGTATTGGAGACCGTCACCTGCTCTCGTTCGATGATTTCCGGATAGAGGAAGTTATCCATCCCCGCAGAAAAGGATTGGATCCATCGTAGTTGATCCCCTGCGCGGGTCACGTTCTCGTTGAACAGGCCGAGTAGACACTCACATCCGGGTACCTGCTCGATGGCAGCTGTTTCGTCTGCCGCGTAGTACAGATCGTGACCGTATTCGGTGGCGATCGTGCGCAGTTCGTCCACCTGTTCGTCGGTGAATGCGTAATGGACGAGGATCTTCATGGGTCTCTCCGTTTCAGAGGGCCGCCGGTGGCGGGGCGGTTCCGGCCACGATGGCGTCAATGTGCTCCTCTATGCGTTGCCCCAGTCGAGGGCCGTATGCCGATACGACGCAGGCGGCAGCATAGTTTCCAAGGGCGGCGGAGGCTTCCGGATTCAGGTCATGGCTCAGGCCATACAACACGCCTCCCGCGAAGGAGTCACCGGCGCCGGTGGTGTCCACTGCGGAAACTGCGTGACCGCCTATCAGGTCTTGCCCAGTCTGCGTACAGACAAGTGCGCCATCGGCACCACAGGTGACAAAGGCGCGTCCCACACGAGCGGCCAGGGCAGAGGCCGCCTCGCTGCGATCGTTAAGACCGGTAAACGCGATGGCTTCGTCTTCATTGCAGAAGAGCAGATCGACGCCACTTTCGAGCAGTCGCTCAAACCTCTCTTGAAAAGCGCCGACGACAAAGGGATCGCTGAGAGTGACCGATACGGCAACGCCCTGCGCGCGCGCCGCCGTGGCCGCCCGCTCGCATGCGGCGAATCCTTCGTCGGTGGTCAGGAGGTATCCCTCCAGATACACGAAACGGGCATTGGCGATCGTATCTTCGTCAATCTGTCCGGGCCCCATTTGGGCGCTGGCGCCGAGAAAGGTGTTCATCGATCGGTCCGCATCGGGGGTCACCATCACGAGGCATTGGCCCGTCGGTGTAGCAGGTAGAAACACTCGGCCGCTGCTATCGACGCCGGCATCGCTCAGATCCTGACGGTAGAACGGACCCCAATCGTCATCGCCCACCTGATAGGCATAGAAGGATCGGCCACCAAAACGCGCGACCGTGATCATCGTATTTGCCGCCGAGCCACCTGAGGCACTCAGAACCGGATCTGGCAGACTTGAAAGCACCTCTTGTCGACGCGTGTCGTCGACGAGCGTCATCACGCCCTTGTCGACACCCATCGCCGAAAGTGCATCCGGAGTGACGGAGTATTGAGTATCAACAAGGGCATGCCCGATCCCATACACATCGTACTGTGCCAAGGTTCCTCCTGGAGATTGTGGTCGCTATAATTGTGCCGATGCCAAGATATGGGAGTACCCAGTCTCAGCAACCGCAACAGATCGGTTGGGTGGCGACCTTGCTCGCGTGCTGAGTCGACGGTTATATTCCATCCTTGGTAGGATCCATCCCAGATAGGAAGTGTCAGAGATAGCTATCCATGGGCGCGCACCCTGGCGACTACGCTTCAGGTGTGTACACACATCCACCCGACGGAGGGAAACCCCGATCAGCAAACAGCAACAGTCGTTTACACGGATCAATGACTCGATTCGAGTGCCGCAGGTGCGTCTCATCGACGCCGAGGGCAATCAGGTTGGTGTCATCGACACGAGCAAGGCCATGGAGTTGGCCGACACCGCAGAATTAGATCTCGTCGAAGTCGCCCCGGAAGCCCGGCCTCCCGTGTGCCGGATAATGGACTTCGGCAAATACAGCTTCGACAAAGAGAAAAAGGCGAAGGAAGCTCGAAAGAAGGGACAGAGTCTGCAGATGAAGACGGTACGGATTCGTACCGCAAACATTTCAGCTCACGACCTCGAGTATCGCCTCGGACACATCCGCGAATTCATCGGCGCTGGCCATCGTGTGAAGATCAGCATGCGCTTCTTCGGCAGAATGATGGCCTACAAAGATCGAGGACGAGAAGTCCTTGAGGATGTTGCCACGCAGATGAAGGATGTGGCGATCGTGGATCAGATGCCACAGATGGAAGGCCGTGAGATGTCGATGATTCTTCGACCTCAGTAGGCTTGCCGGCAAGCAGAACCGAAATCGCCCACTGCACCTTCTGGTGTAGGGGGCGTTTCTTTTCATGCAGCCCCAGCCGCTGCCGCCGTTCGCACTGGCCGTCGCGCGAGTCCATCAGTTAGGGCGACGTTCCCATCGAGGGTTACGAACTGTCTGCGTTGGTTCGATCCTCTTTGTCGGATGATTCCAGGGTCTGTGTGAATCGATCGATCCGCTCATCCGCATCGGCCAACACCTGCTCGCGTCGCTGTTGGGCAATCAGCATCTCGTCGGCAATCTCCATCGCCGCGAGGATCGCCAGCTCAAGCGCCACTCCACGTCCGCGGCGGGAGGCTAATTTCCGCATCTTTTCGTCCAGATAGGCGGCGGCGTGCCGAATCTGATCGTCGTCGGTCGAAGAGCTCCCGATCCGGAAGGGCTGGTCGTAAATCTGTACGATGAGGGGGGCACCCGCGGCACCCTGGGTGGCCGAACCTTCGTTAAGAGCCGTCATCGACGATGCCACCTGACTCGGGCTCGGAAGTGGACAAGATGGGCACCGGACGGGGGAACCGTACATGGAAATGAACGCAACGGGTAGTGCCCCTAAGGGCACCACCCGTGCGTCATTTAATGGGGGACTTCCGCGATCTCCCCTTACTCCCGGAAGCCCCCGCTACTGCGCGCATCACCACGTGGTGGATCACAATATATGGGGGCATTTTCTGGGTGTCAACCATCATCTTGCGTTTTTCAGTGTTTTTTTGCGAATGCCTAATACCTTCCATTGGGGCAATTGACGCCAATCGTCGTAACATGGAGATAATAAATAGGTTGCGAATCTGCATGCCGATTCGACGTCCCATCGTCGTTTTCGAAGTAAACCGGCTCCATCCGAGCGTTGCGCGAACCGAGGCGATGGCGGATCTTTCTCTCAGTGTCCCGCCGACGACGCCTGATGAGGTTTGTGGCGCATAAGGGGTTGTTTTCTTGACAGATACAAGGAACTCAGAGCTCTCACCGGCCATCGCCGAGAAACTTCGACACGGAGTTCGGGGTGACGTACGTCTCGATGACTTGGCCAGAGTCCTCTACGCCAACGATGCCAGTATCTATCAAATCGACGCGACTGGCGTTGTCGTCCCACGTGATACCGAAGATGTGGTGCACTGTGTCCGCACGGCGGCCGAGGCCGGATTCTCCATCCTGCCTCGCGGTGGAGGAACCAGTCTGGCGGGTCAAACCGTGGGGGCGAGCCTCCACCTTGATTTCTCTCGCCACATGCGCCAGATCCTCGAATTGAATGCACAGCAGGGATGGGTCCGCGTACAGCCGGGTGTCGTGCTCGACGAATTGAACGCCTACCTGGTTCCCCATGGACTTCAGTTTGGTCCGGATGTTTCGACCAGTAGCCGAGCTAATCTCGGTGGGATGATCGGAAACAACTCCTGCGGGGCCCATTCGATCCTCTACGGCAAGACCATCGATCATGTACAGGAACTGACCGTCGTACTCGCCGACGGTACTGTCACATCGCTGGGGCCCATCGATGAGACTCAGCGAGAGGCAGTGGCTCAGGGCTCAGGAGTCCTTGCCGAGGTCCATCGCACACTGCCCGAGATTCTGTCTGCCAACGAGCAGGAGATCCGCCATCGCTTCCCCGATGTCATGCGCCGCGTCTCAGGGTACAACCTCGACGCGATGCTTCCCCCTGCTCCTTTCGATGCCAGTCGGCTGATCGTTGGATCCGAAGGCACCTTGTGTGCCGTAGTGGAGGCGAAGTTGGGGCTTGTACCGTGTCCACGCAGCAGCATCGTTGTGGCTTGCCACTTCGTCGATCTCGCCGAGGCGATGGAAGCGAATCTGGTGGCCCTGGAGACAGCACCGGCCGCTTCCGAGTTGATGGATCGCCTCCTTCTCGATCAGACAAAGAACCAACTGGAATACGCGCCGCGACGACGGTTCCTGGTCGATGATCCCCACGCACTTCTGTTCGTCGAGTACTACGGAGACACGGACGAACAGCTGCATGAACGGGCAAACCATCTCGAGGGTCGACTTCGAGGCGCAGGTCTGGGGTATGCCTACGTGCGCGCCGAGCGAGCCGCAGACCAGAAAGACATGTGGGATCTACGCAAGGCGGGCCTAGGGCTCCTGATGGGCATGAGGGGCGATCCGAAGCCGACCAGTGGACTCGAAGACACCTGTGTCCCGGTAGAGCATCTACCTGAGTATGTACGTCGTGTCAGTCAACTGATGGCCGCCGACGACATCCCGGTCACGTTTTACGGACACGCCAGCGTCGGCGTGCTGCATATTCGTCCTGTTCTCGACCTCAAGAAGGCGGACGGGATCACCATGCTCCGCCGATTCGAAGAGCAACTCAGTGACTGGGTGCTGGAGTTCGGTGGAAGCATGAGCTCGGAGCACGGCGATGGTCTGGCCCGAAGTGAGTGGATCGAGAAGATGTTCGGCCCGGGTCTGGTCACGGCCTTCGCCGGCGTGAAGAGGGCCTTTGATCCTGAGGGTATCTTCAACCCCGGCAAGATCGTTGACGCGCCGAAGATGGATGAGAATCTCCGCTATGGTTCGGACTACTCAACGTCCCCGATGGAAACCTTCTTCCATTTCGAGGAGGGTAGTTTCCAACAAGCTGTGGAGATGTGTTCGGGCGTGGGGCAGTGCCGAAAGACCCTGGTAGGGAGCATGTGTCCCTCCTTCATGGCCACCCTCGATGAGCAGCACAGTACCCGAGGACGAGCCAATGCCCTGCGTGCCGCACTGGATGGGCGTCTGAAGGATGGGCTCCATGGAGACGATCTGCATGAGGTCATGGATCTGTGTCTCGAGTGCAAGGCGTGCAAAGCAGAGTGTCCCTCCAGTGTGGACATGGCCAAGCTCAAGTATGAATACCTCGCACAACGTCATGAGCACGAAGGGGTGCCCCTGCGGTCTCGCGTCTTTGCATCGATTGCAGTTCTGAATCGATGGATGGCCCCGTTCTCCCGGCTCGTGAATCCAGTCCTGCGGAGTCGCCCCAATCGCTGGTTGATGGAGCGGCTCTTCGGTATCGATCGACGTCGGCGCATGCCGGCCCTGGCGCACCAGAGGTTCAGCAGTTGGTTCGCACGTCGGACCACTCCTGAGACGTCGACTCGGGGAACCGTCGTTTTCTATTGCGACACCTTCACCGAGTTCAACGAACCAGACGTGGGGCGTGCGGCCGTTCACTTGCTGGAATCGGCGGGATATCGTGTCGTGTTGCCCGAACAGCTGGGATGTTGTGGCCGGCCCATGATCTCAAAGGGGCTGCTGAAGCAGGTGAAGCCTCAAGTTGCCGACAATGTGAAGGCCCTCGCTCTATACGTGGAGCGCGGTTGGCCCGTCGTGGGTGTCGAACCGAGTTGTCTTCTCGCCTTCAGAGACGACTATCTCGATCTGGCCCCTGACCGCGAGATGGCTCAAGCTGTGGCGGATAATGTGTACCTGCTCGATGAGTTCCTGGCGCGCTGTGATAGGGAACAGGAGGGAGGACTCGGCTACGAGTTTGACGAGACGCCTCGGCAGGTTCTGCTACATGGGCACTGTCACCAGAAGGCCTTGGCCAACACCGCCGATACACGCCACCTCCTCGATCTTCCTCCTGCGTTCCAAGTGGAAGAACTGACCAGCGGCTGTTGTGGAATGGCGGGCAGCTTCGGCTACGAACACGAACACTATGACGTGTCGATGGAGGTCGGTCGGCAGAGAGTGTTCGAGCCTATTCTCGACGCGGACCCGGAAACACAAATTGCGATTGTGGGTACCTCGTGCCGTCACCAGATCGCCGACGCGACAGGAAAAGACGCCCGCCATTGGGCGCAGATCCTGGCCGACGCGGTGAAGTGACGAGGCGACGCAACACAATCTCTTCACTCTCAACGAAAGATCCGAAATGGCATTCAACGTCAAGGAGCGAGGGCGTGTCACTTACTACTATGGAGGTGACGCACCAACCCTTTCTGCTTTAGTGACCGAGAAACTGGACGGCGGCGATCTCAAGATCTATTTCGCCGGCCTCACCGGCGGACACTCGGCCAAAGGGGTGCTGAATCGAGACGAACTGGTCACGATGACGCCGAAGATCGAGGTGGAACTGGTGTTTCGAAGCTGGGAGAAGTGGCTGCAAGAGGCTGAGATCGTGGACTCGATCGAAAAGATCGACTTCGTCGAAGTCCATGCTTTCGCCTCACAACCCAAAGCGCCAGATCCTCGTCTCGATCCAGAGGGGTTTCTGAATGAACAGAAGCGCCTGTATGGGGAATACAGTGAAGCATACAGCGGCTTCTTTCGGGATCACATGTCACACACAGGCGTTCCCTCGCGCTTCACCGTTCATGTTGTCGACTTTCCGGACAAGGCGGCATCCTACGAGTTCTACAGCGTCGGACTCTACCAACCGGCCCTGCATACCTGAGCCGTTCGCCAGAGACTCAAGAGCCAGAGAGGGGGTCTGTACCATTCGGTGCAGACCCCCTCTTTCATATTCTTGCGAGATTCCCTTGCTCCTGTGGCGAAGAATCCTGTTTTAGCGCCGGCGACCTTTGTCTCTGAGACGCAGACAGAGGGTGTGGATAAGACCTCTGAGCACGGTTGAGTGGGTGGCCATGAGTTCGTAGAGTGCATCTCGATCGAGTGCAAGAAGCCGGGCGTCGTCGACGGCGGTGACCGAGGCGGAGTGGGGCTCCGGATCGAGGGTGGTCAGCTCTCAAAGATCTCTCCCGGTCCTAGTTCGACGAAGGTGTGCGTCTCATCGTGCACGCGGACCTTCCCATCGGCCACGATGTACATCGTTCGTCCGAGGGCGCCTTTTTCGTACACAGGTTCCTCTGCAGCCACATCGAGTTGTTCGAGATAACCGGCAAGATCAGCCAGTACTTCTTCCGGATACTTCGGCGAAGATGCTGACCGAGCGCAGGATCATCAGCTTCTCGACCGTGAGGAACATGAGCGACTCCTTGTGGTCCTGAGTAGTTGTTTGTGTGAGCTGTTCTATCCATGCATCAGGAAAGGTGTCCCGTCGCGACGCGATCGATTCGTGCCAACCTTCGGGGGTTATTCGGCTCAAGGCCTAGGCGGCAGTCTGACGCACGAGTAGTTCGTCATCATCGAGCGCTTCTACGACGACATCGCTCATCCCCTCCACGAGCAGCTTGCCGGTTGCGTACAGCGCGCACGCACGGATCCAGGGCTCGAGGCGGTGGCCACCCGGGACAATCATCAGTGCGAGACGCTGATCTCGTGCCATGCTCTGTTGTGGGAAATCTTCGTTCAACGACCGGCCCAGGGAAGTCTCGTTTCCTTCGAACAGGCGCAGCAGGTGTCGGCGTGCGTCTCCGGTCAGGGTTGTTTCCAGAACCTCAAGGGTGTAGGCTCGCTGGTCGGCACTGGTGGCGAGTTTTTCGTCGGCGCGTTTGACATTCGAGCCACGGATGAAGGCGGACAGCAGCAGGCAGCGATGGCGGATCCCAGACAGCCGATGTCGAAGGCTGCGTTGCAGGGGCGCACACTCGGAACCGCCCAAGTCGTTCAGTGAGGCCAGCACTCACGCGGCGTCCGACAGTTCCTGCCACAGGATATCGTCGATATTGGCTCGATGGGCTTGGGGCCCTTCGAAATCGGCCCGATCCAGCGCGTCGATGATGGCCGAGCGCAACCGACGGTCCTCCGAATCCATCCGCAGTTGGAGTGCTTCTACCGTGGCCTCACCGCCGAGTTGCCCGCAGATCGCAGCGATTCGTGATCGAACATGGACAGTTCGCTCACGGATACGTCGAAACGAGTTGTGAGCAGGTCGAAGGAGTACAGAACCTCGTGGGGACGCTGGCTGGTCAGACGCGAGCGCAGGACCTGCTCCATTTCCGAATCGTCGAGACTTAGCGATACACCTTCCAGGCGCCGATGCCGAAGAGCTTCGGGCAGTGCCCGGCGATAGCCACGATCCACCCAGGAAGAAACGAACTTCCACCCGATCAGCAGAGCCAGGGTCAACAGCGCCAGCGGAAGCGGACCGCCTCCCACCGAGGCGGCCAGCAACACCAACAAGCCGGTAGCGGCGCCCGACGCGATTGGCCCCACGACGCCGTCGATGGCCACCTGCGTTGCCGGGCGTTAATTGGGTCGAAGAGGCTGATACAGCACGAGGAATGCGGGAGCCGTCAACGCGCCAAGCAGGACCAGGTCAGCCACCTTCGCGGCCACGGCAAACCAGAACAGAACACTCGTATTCGTTGTCGTGGCCAGCACAACAAAACTTCCGGTCACACAAAGGGTGAGTGCCTGGCGGCGCGGGCGCACGGCCCGCGCAATCCCGTAGCGGCTGATGACCGGACCCGTGACGAGGGTCAACAAGAGAAAGGTCAAACCCTGGGCTACACCGAGGAGGATGCCAAACAACTGCGCCACATCATCTTCCCCGTGGATCTGATCCCGGGCCTGGTTCAGGAAGGCGAAATCGATGAGGCGATGACTCGCGACGCCGACCAGTGAAAGAACAAAGAGGGATCGAACATAGGGATGCCGACCGAGAGCGATGACCCCCGTGTCGGTCTGCGGGTCGTCCTCTTCTTCGCCCCGTCGCAACTGTTTCGCATGACCGCGCACAATCGCCTGTAGCACGACGATGGCGCCACCGATTCCTGCTGCCGACATCAGCAGAAGATTCTGCGTGCCTACGACGGCTACGATCATCGGCGTGGAAAGTCCGCCCACCACAGTAGCGAGCAACTCCCCTGATCCGATCAGACCGAAGAGTCGTTTTCCCTGGCGCACGTTGAAGACCTGCCCCGCAATTCCCCACAGCTCCACACTCAGAAGCGCTTTGCTCACGGAAAACCGAGCAGCAGAAAGGCCGGCCATGCAGCCTGAGTCAGGTCGACGCCAAGCGCAATAACAGAAGGCAGCTGAGGATGCTCAACAGCAGACCGGTAAAGACGTGGGCCACATTCAGCCGTCGCCGTGCTTGACGATAGAGCACCCCCGCCAGCACGCCGAGCAGAGCAGACACGACATAGGCGTAGGGGAGAGCTTGTGCGGGTAGGTGGGCAAGAAACAGGGTGTTGGCGGCGACGTAGAGCAGGACGATGGCGATGCCAACAAACAGCGAGTGGATCCACAGCAGCAGGAGGGGCGCGCCTCGTCCGGTTCGACACGCAGGAACTGCAGCAGGGCGGAAGGCTGAGTCGGCATTGCGGCTGAGGTTATCCCACCGCTCCGAGTCCACCAAACAGATCCAATTGCACACCTCGTTGCATATCGGGGAAGCCGGAGACGCCGACCCCAAGAAGCCGCACGCCCCGATCTGCCGCATGGGTCCGCTTCAGCAATTGGTTCGCCATCTGCTGGATGGGTTGTTGTGTGTCCAGATAGAGGCCGTGCGACTGAGACCGCGTGATCGTCTCAAAGTCCGGGTAGCGCACCTTAATCGTCACGACACGTCCTCGAAGCTGTTGCCGCTGCAAGCGCATGGCCACGTCCTGGCTGAGGTCCTCAAGAGCCTGCTGCATCTGTGGCAGATCGTGGACATCGTCGCCGAAGGTCGTCTCAGCACTCAACTGCTTTGGGTCGCGCTCTGTGCGGACGGGTGAGTCGTCGATGCCCTGGGCCCGTTGCCACAGCTCAGAACTGCGGCGACCAACGTGCGGAGCCAGTTGGGGAGGCGAACGGGCGGCCAGTTGTCCTACCGTATCGATCCCGACCCGACGCAGTTGCTCGCGCGTGACCTTGCCGACACCGGGGATCACCTCCACGGGCAGGTCGACGAGGAACTCTGTGACTTGATGCGGCATGACCGCGACAAGACCATCGGGCTTGCGCAGATCACTGGCGATCTTCGCCAGGAATTTGTTCGGTGCCACGCCAGCAGACGCCGTCAACTTCAATTCCGATCGAATCTCGCCCTTAATCATACGTGCAACACGGTGTCCGAAGGGGATGTCCGCCTTGTTGTACGTGACATCGAGATAGGCCTCGTCGAGAGCTACAGGCTCAACGAGATCGGTGTATTCATGGAAGATGTCGTTGATTGCCCGCGACACGCGTCGGTACTTTCCGAAATCGGGTGCAACGCGCACGGCCTGCGGACACAGCCGCATCGCCGTTCGCATGGGCATGGCACTGCGTACCCCACACTTGCGTGCTTCGTAGGAGGCGGCCGCCACAACACCCCGTCCCTCGGGATCACCACCTACCACAACGGGTCGGCTGCGCAACGATGGCGTGTCGCGTTGCTCGACGGATGCATAGAAGGCATCCATATCGATGTGGATGATCTTGCGATTCTGGGCCTTTGCCGGAGGTGACTCGGCCCCTTCCACCGGATCGGTCACGAAGCGCGAGACCTTGGTGTCGGGCATGCTTTAGTGCATCGGAAGATCGACGATTTGGCACATGTCCTGCCTGCCGTCGATCTCGAGTTCCGTCTTTGGATGGGCGTGTGCGTTGCGGACGTATCCGAGTCCGATTCGTCGCTGCTCAGGATGCTGTGCTGCAGAGCAGACATATCCAACGTCTTTTCCGTCGTGGAGGAGGCGATCGTTTTCGCTGGCACCATCTGGAAGAAGGAGTCCTACCAGGTTCTGCTTGACCTTGTCATAGGCCTCGAGACGAGCGATGACTTCTTGGCCGATGTAGCAGCCCTTGTTCAGGTCAACGGCGCCAGAGAGTCTGGCTTCCCATGGGTTGTGCGCATCGCTCAATTCTGCGCCACGCAACGGGACACCCGACTCGATTCGGTGCACGTTCCAGGCGGCTTCTCCGACTGGAATGGCCCCGTCATGGACGAGTCGTTTCCAGACACGCGAGATCTCGGTTTCGGCGCCCACAAGTCGGACCGTGTCAACACCGGCCCATGTGAGCCGCGCTATCATGAGGTCAAGGTCGTCGGAGGTCGTGTCGTCGTGACAAGGGATGCCCTCAAGAAACCGATGAGCTTCGGGGCCGAGAAGCTCGATCATCGTTTCTCCGGTGGCGGGAAGGCAAAACTCGATGTCTTCGGAAAAGATGTATCGATCGAGCCACTCCGGCAGTGCGTGGGGTTCGCCAGGGCCCAACACCAACAATGTTGACTCCTCTGTCACGCGGCAAAGGTCGGCCCGTTCAATGATCCTGCCCCGTGCGTCGGCAAAGACTACCTCCACATGCTCGCCGAGATCCCTGCTATCGACCGCATTCGTACACATCCGTTGCAGGAAATATAGATGGTCCCTGCCACGAAGGGTCAGCCAGTGCCAATCGCTGACGTAGTGTATGGCCGCCCCGTGACGGATCGCCCTCAACTCGGTGGCGATATCCCCGTCGTTGACGGGCGGCGAAGGTTCGATGAGATCGGAAGATGGCAACAGGGCGTTCTCTTCAATCCGGGAGATACAGTCACCGGGTCGTGGTGTTGGTGGTCAGATCTGCCGCCCAGAAGCTATTGGTGCCCTCGCAAAGCGGCAATGTCGTGCGCGTCGGTTTGGGTTAACGACTGACACGTCGCGTCCTGTGCCACACCTGGAGAGGTTGCGACCTCGAACTACGCGAGGTTGCGGACCTCGAATTCGGAACCTCGGTCCGGTCGTTTCGTAACCTCGATCTGCGTGGGGAACGCGTTTTTCAGTTCCTCCAGATGCGTGACGACGATGACCTTGTCGAAGTCAGCACAGATACTGTGGATGGACTCTTTGAGCTGTTCCAGGCCGGCCCGATCCTGTGTGCCGAAGCCCTCATCGATGATGAGGGTCCGTAGCTGTGTCCCGGCCCGGCGAGCCAGGACTTTCGACAGCGCCAAGCGCAGCGCGAAATCGGAACGGAATGCCTCGCCGCCGGAGTACAGGTCATAACTGCGTTCACCGACCTCGTCGGAGATCTTCACATCGAGAGTTTCTCTGCTGCCGCCCCCCTTCAGGTCGCGGATTGACTCGATCGTGAGCTGAATTCGATTCTCCGTCAGCCGCCGCAGGATCGCGTTGGCCTCCTCTTCAATCTCAGGAATTGCGTGCTCGATGATCAGGGCTTGGATTCCATCCTTGCCGAAGGCCTCCACCAGTTGCTGATGCAGCCAGACCTGAGCCTGCAACTGCTTTCGTTCCTGACGATCCTGTTTGATCGTCTCCGCCAGTTCGGAAAGATGTTCGGCGCGGGTCCGAAGAGCGCCACGACGCTCCAGCAGGCCATCCCGTTCTGCGCGTCGATGTGTCACCGCTTCCAAGGCCTGGGCGCATGCCTGCTCCACTCCGGTAAGCTCTGCAAACAGTCTATCCCGCTGGGTCTGACGTTCACTGAGTTCACGCTGTCGCTGCTGTAGGCGCGTTCGCTCTTCACGCTGCAACTGCTCTTGTTTCAAGGTCTGATCACGACGCGACCTGGCAGAACGTAGACGCTCCAACTTCAGTGGCGCATGCTGACGCTCTTCCACCTGGCCTAGTAATTCGACGTGCCTGGCTTCGTCGAAGTTGATGTTGGCGATTTCATTTTCGAGATCGGCCAGCTGCTCCTGCGCCTTGGGGGCAAGGGTGGCGGACCGCAACTGATCGGACCCGGCCTCGACCTGCGCCGCAGCCGTCTGGGCCTGTCGCTGGGCACGCTCCTGTTGCTGACGCGCTTCCTGCAATAGCTGACGACGCGTCTGTGCATCAGGGTCGTCGGCGGTCGCTTCTGCCCGCTCAAGGCGTGCTGCATCGTAGTCCACATCCGCCATGGCGGTGATCGTCTCCGTCAGTTGGGCACGAGCCTCGACACAATACTCCTGTTCGTTCAACTGGCGACGGGTCTTCTCGATTTCCAGGACAAAGTCGCTGGAGGCACGATTATGCTCCTCAAGCGCGTGTTGCCGGCTCTGCAGCCTGGCCACTGCCTGCTGTGAGGCGGCAACCTGCTCATCCACCTTCGCCAGCTCCAAGAGGCGTTTGTGGTGGACGGCCAATTCTTCCTGCAGGCGCTCTGTTTCTCCAACTGTGGCAGCGTTTTGCAGGATCAGTTTCTCCTGCTGTAACCGGTGATCTTGTTCGATGTGACGCCGATGTTCGTCGTCCAGGTCGGTGCCACACAGTGGGCAGGATACTTCGTCCTCGATCGAGAACTCGGCGTGGATTCGTTTGAGCTGCTCCATTTCCTGTGCTAGTGCACGCCCCTGCTCCTGTCGATGCGCCAGTCGCGTTCGCAGCTGCGCCTCGGTCTCGCCGAGCTTGTTGCGTTCGTGGGCCTGGTTGAGGAGCGTCGCCAATTTCGCCTGTGCTTTCGTCATTTCCTGGTCCAGGCGGGGACCCTCCTTGTGCACCTTTCTGGTGACCTTGGTTCGCTCTGTCTCAACCCAGTGTAATCGCTCTCTGAGTCTCTGCTGCTCTACATCGATCTCATGTTCCAGCTTCTGGCGGCGCTGGGCCAGTTGTTCCCAGGCGCGGCGGAGCTCTCGCTGGCGCGCCACCTGATCTCGCGCCTGGCTGACCAGAAGCCAAGCGGCCTCGATGTCAGCTGTTTGGTCGATGAGGGTCTGGCAGCGGGCCTGTTCTTGTTCTGCAGCGGCTCGACGTTCCTTCCACATGGCCAACTTCTGTTCGACCTCGTGCCGCGCCGCATCGATTTTTCGTTGGGCGTCAGATCGTCGATGCTGAAGCGATTGGATCCTCGTCCGGTGCTCGTCGCTGTCACGCAAGGCCCCCTGAAGGGAGACCAACTCCTCTGCCACCGCTTCAATGTGTGACCCTTGCTCTAGCAGCTGAGAATCCTCCTTGCTCTGTTCCAGCAAGCGGGATTCCTCTACCTCGAGCTTTCGCATGCCTTCTGCTACGTCTGCCTGACCCTGCTCGTCCCATTTCTGCTCGCGTCGCAGCAACTCGGCACGACTGAGGCGCTCCTGCCAGGTCGTCCTCTCGGCCTCGGCGGTGACCAGCTGCTGTCCGGCTTCTTCCAGCTGTTTCGTCGCCTGTGTCAACTCCGCCTCCACTTCCCGACGTGTCGTCAGGGCCTCGGTGGCATCATCGATTTTGCGATCGAGATGCAGGACACGCTCATCGAGGTCAGCGAGCTTGCGGCGCGCAGCATCCTGGAGACGATCGTAACGGCCGACGCCGAGAATGCGCCCTAGAAGCTGTTTTCGTTCGCGGGGACTCTTGCGCGTGAAGGCGTCCGCCTGGCCCTGCAAGAGAAAGGCAGAGTTTGTGAAGGTGTCGTAGTCCATGGACAGAAGGTCATCGATCCGCCGTTGGGTCACGGTCGGCGAGCCAGCCTGTGTCAGAGGACGAAACTGGTCGCTCACGGGGTCGAAACACTGCAGCTCCAACTCGGAAAGACTCGAACGCGGACGGCGGCGGAAGGAACGAAGAACACGATATCGATCACGATCGAGATCGAAGGTGAATTCCACCGACATATGTGTGCTTCCAAGGCGCAGCAAACCCTCATCGGGCTTGCGGTCGTGGCGACCCTTTCGCGCCTGACCCCACAGCGCGTAGGTGATCGCATCGAGGAGGGCAGATTTACCATTGCCATTGTCTCCGCTCAGGCAGGCCACGCGGAAACCGGTGAAGTCCAGAGACTGCGGTTGTTCACCATAGCTGAGAAAGTTGCGCAGGGTAAGTGTGACCGGAATCATTCCGTCCCCCGCAACTGATTGGCCACATCCGCTTCCAGTACCTGTGCCAACTGACGCAGCGATGCGGCATGCGGTTCCAGGTCGGGGCGATTCTCCAAGTACTTGTCGAGCGCTTCGCGAGTAGACAGATCCTGCCGCAGTGTCGCGCGTCGATGACGCTCGCGCGGCGCCACGGTTGGAATCAGGCCGGCCACCACGTGGGCCGGAGCAAGGGCCTCGCGAATCCGTGCGGTATCGAGTGGCGCGCTGCCCGAATCAACGGCGTATCGACACCGTACGATGGCGCCGTCGATCTCGGCGGTATCGATGGCCTCCAGGAGCTTCTCTGTCAGATTTTCATCACCGCGGGCGTCCACGTCGATCGTGACCATGGGGCGCGCTGGCGAGGCCACAAACTCCACCTGTGTCTGCCTTGTTGTCGTGCCATCTATCGACACGACACACCCACCTTTCTGTTCTCTCTCTTCACCGAAGTCCACGCGTTCGATACTGCCTGCATAAACGACAGGTGGCGTATCGGTGAGCATCTGGTGGCGGTGAACGTGACCGAGGGCTACGTAGTCAAAGGCCGGATGGGCCAATTGCCCCGTCAGCAAGGTGGGGTCATTGCCCACCAAAGCCGTACGTTCAGCTCCCGAATAGGTCGCTTCAGCAGCCGCTACATGGGCCAGCAACACCGACGGGATCGCTTCATCGACTTCCGCAGCCATGCTCTGGATCTGGGACGCACAGATTCGCCGGATCTCTCGCTGGATCTGCTCTGGGGGAAGGGTGCGGTAGTCATCGAGGGTTTTCAGCCAGTGGCGGGTCGGCCAGGGCAGCGCGGCAATCTGCAGAGGGCCCGCCGTGGTCTCGATGCGCTTTATGCCAGGCTGTCTGAAGATGTGAGTGAAGGGAACATCCAAGGCGCTGAACACATCCACCGAAGTCGCCCGTCCCACGGCTGCCGGCGTGTCATGGTTGCCGACCACCAGCGCCACCGGGATCTCAGCTTGCTGAAGTCGTCGCAGTTGCTGAGCGAACTCCCGCTGCCACGTAGGATTCGGCGTTGGGGTCCGATACACATCACCGGCCAGCAACACGGCATCGAATTGCTCGTCTATGGCGCGATCGAAGAGACTTGCCAGGCACTGCAGGAAGTCCATCAGCCTCGAGTGCAGCCCCGTGGCTGGGTTGAGACGGCCGTAGTTTTCGGTGCCGAGATGAAGATCGGCCAGATGCAGTAGACGCACAGGGGTCCTGTCCAGAGGCCATCCATTTCAGGATGCCAGATGCACAAAGAGGAGGACAGGGGAGAGATAGAGCGGCCACGAGGGGGGCGTCACCGTGACGTGGGCTAATGTAGAGGGCCAATCGAACCCGCGAAAGCGGTGTTTTTCTCAATCCATACCCCCCTTTGCTTGCCCAGAGACGGCCTCAAGGCTATATTGGGGCAGTCATTACCTGATCATCACCATAGCGGAAGCGGCCCCCTGAGCCACGCTTCCGCTTTTTGTATACCTGAACATGCCTGCGCGACGCTGTCTCGTTGCGTGTCGCACGGATGGTGAAGGATCACAATGTCCGACGTCTACTTGTCGCGCGACGGGGTGCAGAAGCTCCAGGATGAACTCAAGGAACTCAAAACCAGCGAGCGTCCCACGGTCCGAGCCGCCTTGCAGCGAGCGCGGGAGTTCGGCGATCTGTCAGAGAATGCCGAGTATTCCGCCGCCAAGGAGCGGCTCATGTTTCTCGAGCAGAGGATTGCCAAGCTCGAAGAAACCCTGAGCCGTGCCAGGCTTATCGAGAACGAGAATATCCCCGATGACAAGGCGTACATCGGAGCCACGGTGGAGTTGAAGGATCTGACGAAGAAGAAGGGGCTGACCTACACCCTGGTTTCCCCAGAGGAAGCGGACTTCGAAGAGGGCAAGATCTCCACGGTCTCACCCATCGGCAAGGGACTTCTTGGCAAGGAGGAGGGGGACGAGGTAGAAATTGAGGTCCCCGCCGGCAAGCTGCACTACAAGATCCTGAAGATCTCCCGCTGACAGAGTTGGGCCCCCAGTCCCGCTGCCGTATTCCGCCCTACCGCGAGATTCCTATGATCCCTTGCCCAGCGTCCTCCGAGCCCTGACAGGCTCGCCTTGAACCCGTCCAATGACATCCTCGCGGCCGAGCAGCAACTGTGGCGCGACGCCCTCGCACTGATCGCCGAAATGCCCGATCCCCTACATGTAGGGGTCGCTCATCTGGCGGAGTTGGTCCGTGCGCATATGGCGGTGGATCGGTGTGATATCCTGTTGCTCGATCCGCGACGAGACGAGTTGGTTCTGCAACAGACAGACGGTCCGGCTGCCGACCGCCTCAAGGTAGGGGACGGGATCACAGGTCTGGCAGCCCTGCAGCGCAGAACCCTCCACGTGCCCGAGATGGATCGTGATCCGAGATCTGTCGATCTCGGAGACGGCCATCGGTACAACAGCATCCTCGCTGCCCCCGTGATCGCCGGCGAGCAAGTCGTTGGAGTTCTGAATCTACAGACCCACAAAACGCGTCACTTCGAGTCGGCAGAAATCGTTTTCGTGGAACGAGTTACGTGCCCTCTTGTGATGTTGTTAGTCAATGCATGGCGCTCGCAGGGTGACCTGTCCCAGCGTAACAGTCAGATCCAGGCCCTCAACGAATTGGGGCAGGCGATGAACAGCGGATTGGGGATGGACGAGTCCCTCGAGTTGATCGCCACCAGAGCCGCCGAAACCCTGTCCGCGCGTGGATCGGCCATCCGCCTCTTGGTCAGTGATGGGGCCCTGGCCCTGGCCACTCTGCACACGATCGACGAGGGGTCGGTGGACACGACCTACGAGAAGCGGATCGCGGAGTTTGTCGCTGCCACAGGCGAGCCCATCCTGATCGACGACCTGCGCACGGACCAGACGCCCGGTAGGTTGGGGTCCTCGCTGGTGTGCGTGCCACTTGTCCTCGAAGAGCGAGTTGTGGGCACCTTGACCCTCATGGACAAGCTGACGAGCGGCTCCGGACGTCGGCTGTTCACCGATGACGACGTAAGTGTCCTGTTTGCCCTCTCGAGTCAGATTGCGGCTGAAATCGAGGATATCCGTCTGACCACCCGCCTGCAGGAGTTGGTGCGAAATGAGCGGCAGCAGGGGCAGCAACTCCGTGCGCTGTATAACCGGTCCAGGGCGCTGCTCGAGTCCATCTCAGATGGTCTGCTCGCCATCGACCGGGAAGGCACCGTCCAAGAGGCCAACACGGTTGCCCGACGAATCCTGGGTCGTCGCGCCGAGGGGATCGAGGGGGCCCCCGTCGAGCGTTTCGTGGATGACTCGCCGCCACTGACTCAATGGCTCGAGCGGGGTGATCAATTCTCGAGTCGCGTTGTAACGCTGGTTACTCGAGAGGGCAAGGTGGCGGCCATGGCGAATCTGCAGCCCGTCCACGATGAAGAGCAGAATCCCACGGGCGCCGTACTCACTTTCAGAGAGATGGGGGAGGTGGGCAGGCTCGTCAACCGGGTGATCGGCGTGCAAAGGACATTCACCTTCGATGACATTCTCGGCGAAAGTCCCGTCATCGAGAAGACGAAGGAGCTGGCGCGGGTCGCGGCCGGCACAGCCTCAAATATCCTCATCCAGGGCGAAACCGGTACCGGCAAGGAGGTCTTTGCGCAGGCCGTCCACAACGCCAGTGCCTTCAGCGAGGGACCATTCCTCGCCGTCAACTGTGCAGCCCTGCCCCGTGACCTGATCGAGAGCGAGTTGTTTGGCTACGTCGAAGGAGCATTCACTGGAGCCAGTCGCAAAGGCAGGCTTGGGAAATTCGAGTTAGCCAGTGGTGGATCACTGTTTCTGGACGAGATTGGGGAAATTCCCCCCGAGGTTCAGGTAAAGCTCCTTAGAGTGTTGCAGGAGAAGGCGATCGTCCGTGTTGGTGGAGACCGAACTATTCCGGTAGACTGCCGTCTGATCGCTGCCACGAATCGAAATCTGCACCGTGCCGTGACCGAGGGGATCTTCCGCCAGGACCTGCTCTATCGCCTAGATGTCATCTCGATCGAGGTTCCGCCGGTCCGGGAGCGGCCTGGAGACCTACCGATCTTCGTCGATCGTTTCCTTCAAACCTATGCGGAGCGCAACGGCAAGATCATCGAAGGCATTGAGCCCGAGGCGCTTGCTCGCCTCGCGGCGTATACGTGGCCCGGGAACGTGCGTGAGGTCGAAAACGTGATCGAACATGCCGTTGCTCTGACTCGGCAGCGATGGGTAGCGGTGGGCGATCTGCCCCAACTCCACAGTGCAGGCGAAGAGCACGCCCCCGGTTTGCCCTCGACGCCGGTGGGCCCCGCCGAAGGGGCACTGGGTCTCGAAGGCGCTGTCCTGCGTCACGAGGCGGCCCAAAGGGCGATGTATCTGGAGGCCCTCAAGGCCGCTGGGGGTGAAATCAATCGTGCTGCGGAATCTCTCGGCATGAGTCGTGCCACATTCTATCGGCATCTGCGCAAACACGGGCTCAAGGCCATAGTGTCGAGAATGAGACACGAAGCGCATAATTGAGATTAGCAGTCTAACTTGCTTTGCTGAGTTGGATTACGTTCAGTTTTCCGAAGGTGGGTGTCGCAATATTGCGATGGCACACGTTGCCATGGCTGACGGTTCCTGTCTCACGAACGGGTTAAGGCGAAGCCTGTAATGGATGGGAAGACAACAAGTTAAAGGCATCTATGGGCGCGGTTCACGTTTTCGAACCATGTGGCGACCTCTCGTAGGCATGGAAGTTGCGGTGTTTCTGCGAAAAATCTCAACGCACGCCAAGGTAACACCCATGTCTATTCAGGCTGATATCTGTCGAGCTGGCCACTGCCAGCGCAACGCAAAAACCGCCGGCTACTGTCCTCGTCACTACCAGCAGATCCGGCGTCATGGCCGCCTGACCCCCGAGCGGGAATACGCAACCCGCGGTCAGCAGTGCCAGGTCGAGGGCTGTCAAAAGTCACAGATCGCCAAGGGGTTGTGTTTCCGTCACTACCAGCAGAAGCGTCGATATGGTCGACTAACCCCCGAGCGCGAGCGCGCGTATGGGCGCATAGGTTGTCAGGTGATAGCGTGTGAAGAGGCCCACTCCTCGCGTGGTTTCTGTAAGCGCCACTACATGAGCGAGTACTACGTCCCCCTGAAACACACGCAGCCGGCACAGGCGGCATAATAAGCCCACTGGCTGTCGATCCAAGGAGCCTCGTTCGAGCATCCGATGCTGGCGACCGGGGCTCTTGTTTGTACCGCTCGGCCACCGATGCGCCATCCTGCGGTGGGGCAGGGAGTTGCGTGTTGACAGATTCGTGACCGGGATCTATGTTCTCCAGTCTGTATCAGGGCAGCAGGGCAATCAGAGCTCGAGCGGAGTTGTGCGGGAGTAGCTCAGTTGGCTAGAGCGCGAGCCTTCCAAGCTCGATGTCGCGGGTTCGAGTCCCGTTTCCCGCTCCATGTATTTCTGCCGATGTCTTGGTGCGTGTGCGACGCCTGGCGTCGTGCTTCATGAGTTATGCGCTGTGTCGGCAATGGCCGTTTGGCATCCCTACCGACGTACATCGCGGCAAGACACGAGCCGATGTAGCTCAGATGGTAGAGCGCATCCTTGGTAAGGATGAGGTCACCAGTTCAATCCTGGTCATCGGCTCCAGTTCCAGTGGATCTCGACCAACAACCATCAGCAGGGCCGGGCGTCGTCGACCCAATGCCGACGTGAATAGAGAATCATGCCCCGCGAACAGGTTACGCTCGAGTGCGAGGAGTGCAGTCATCGGAACTACAAGGTGACGAAGAATCGCCAGGTGACGGAGAGAGTAGAACTTCGGAAATACTGTCGACACTGCGGCCGACATACCGTGCATCGTGAGAGCCGCTGATCCGCATTTGCTGTAGCAGAGAGTAGTACCAAGCAAGATTCGTTAGGCCTGTAGCTCAATTGGTAGAGCACCGGTCTCCAAAACCGGCGGTTGCAGGTTCAAGTCCTGCCGGGCCTGCCACTTTCGCAGGGTTCACACGTTGGAGAGGTTGTCAGCGGGGGATGTGGGAGAAGCTCAAGACGTTTCTCATTGATGTACGTGGCGAGTTTGGCCGGGTAATCTGGCCAACGCGCGACGAACTCGTCAATTCGACGACGGTCGTCATCGTATTTTCCATCGCCTTCGCCATTTTCATCGGACTGTTCGACCTGGTTCTGTCGTTCGTCCGGTCGATTATCCTCTCCCTGTAACCGTTGCGTAGCGACGCAGAATAGGGCGATTTGTTCATGGCCGTTCACTGGTACGCGTTACACACGTATTCCGGGCACGAGAACAAGGTCAAGACCTATCTCGAGACGCTGATTCAGCAAGGCGCCGCAGACGGTGCCATTGTGAAGGTCGTCGTGCCGACGGAGGAAGTAGTGGAAATGCGAGGCGGCAAGAAGACGGTGTCGAAACGCCGCTTTCTGCCAAGCTACGTCCTGATCGAGATGGACGTGACCAAGGACGCGTGGCACGTGGTGACCAATGTGCCAGGCGTGACGAATTTCGTCGGTCCTGCTCGCAAGCCGGCACCGCTGACGCAGGAAGAGGTCGATCACATTCTGGGCCACGCCGATCGGCGCCAGTCTCAGGAGGTCGAGGACATTCCCTATATCGTCGGTGACCAGGTGAAGGTTAATGACGGAGCTTTCAAGGACTTCATCGGTACGGTTCAGGAAGTCATCCCCGAAAAGCGCAGGCTCAAGATCATGGTCAGCATTTTTGGCCGCGGAACACCCGTCGAGCTTGATGTGCTCCAGGTCGAGGCCGTCGACGAGACAGTGGCGAGCTGAGCCGGGTGAAATCCTGGTCCATCGAGTTGTGGGCGTACCGAGATAGCAACGACAGTGCAAGCAAGAAGAGGACGGTAGAGTAGCGATGGCAAAGAAGGAACTGGCGCAGATCAAGTTGCAGATTCCCGCCGGTCAGGCCAGCCCGACCCCGCCCGTAGGTCCGGCTCTTGGTCAGCATGGCGTGAACATCATGGAGTTCTGCAAGGCCTTTAACGCCACGACGCAGGACAAGGGGGGGCTCATTATCCCCGTGGTGATCACAGTCTATGCCGACCGCAGCTTCACCTACATCACCAAGACGCCACCGGCGGCCGTATTGCTGAAGAAGGCCGCGAAGATCGAAAAGGGATCGGGTGTGCCGAATCGGGACAAGGTTGGTACGGTGACGCAGGCACAATTGCGTGAGATTGCCGAGTCCAAGATGGAAGACCTCAACGCCGATGACCTTGATGCGGCTGCCCGGATGATTGCCGGCACGGCTCGTAGTATGGGTCTGGTCGTCGAGGGATAGAGACAGGAACAACAGAGAGAATCGACATGGGAAAGCGTGGTAAGAAATACGCACAGTCCGTCGAGTCCTACGAGCGCAGTGAGCCGCAGACCCTCGAGGATGCCATCAAGATCCTTAAGGCGATGCCCGTGCGGAAGTTCGACGAGACCGTGGAGCTCAACTTCAATCTCGGCATCGATGGTCGGCAGGCAGACCAGGCTCTGCGCGGAACGGTGATGCTACCCAACGGCACGGGCAAGGAAGTGCGTATTGTCGTGATCACACAGGGTGAATTGGTCGCCCAAGCCGAAGAAGCCGGTGCAGATCATGTTGGCGCCGCCGACTTGATCGCTAAGATCGAAGGCGGCTGGCTCGACTTCGATCTCGTGATCTCCTCACCGGACATGATGGGCCAGGTCGGAAAACTCGGCAGGGTCCTGGGTCCTCGGGGCCTGATGCCGAACCCGAAGACCGGTACCGTGACACGCGATGTGGGACAGGCTGTCACCGAAGCACGCGCAGGTCGGGTCGAGTATCGGGCCGACAATAAATCTGGCAACAATGCACAGGCACCCATCGGCAAGCTCTCCTTCACCGAAGAGGCACTCGTTGAGAATGCCCAGGCACTGTCCAACGCTATTCTGCGCGCTAAACCTGCGTCGACGAAGGGCTCATTCATCCGCAAACTGATTCTGTCTTCCACCATGGGGCCGGGCATCCGTATCGATCCTGGCGCTCTGGCTGCGTAAGACTCCTTTCTGAAGAGCACTGATATGCCCACAGCACAAAAGGTCGATGCTGTTTCGGTCTTGTCTGAGAAAATGACGAGCGCCGGTGCGATCTTCCTCGCCGATTTCAATGGAATCGACGTCGCCTCGGTCACCGAGCTGCGTCGTTCGTTGCGCAAGGCCGGCATCGAGTATCAAGTCGTTAAGAATCGACTGGCAAAACTCGCCGCCGCCGATGCGGGACTCGAGGTCTTGAAGGACCATTTCGAAGGGCCCACTGCAATGGCCTTCGCCGCCGACGATCCTGTCGAGCCGGCGAAACTGCTGCAGAAGTTTATCGATGACGGCGGCAAGCTGGCCATCAAGACCGGGCTCGTCGACGGTCAGGTCCTCACGCCCGAAGCGGTCAGCCAATTGGCGAAGCTGCCTTCACGCGAGGAACTGATCGGTAAGCTCCTTGGTTCGGTCCAATCGCCCCTGTTTGGGCTGGCTTCAGTGCTCAATGGACTAATGCGCAATCTCGTCGGCGTGGTCAGCGCCATCGAAAAAGAGAAGAATGGAGCCGGCGGCGACGAGTAGTCGCTGATCCGATTTCCTATTTGAAAACAACCAGAAACACGACCAGAACGATCAAACGGAGGACTCAGAAATGAGCGAAGAGGAAGTTAGCGTCAGCCCCAAGGTGGGCGAGATCATCGAGACCATCTCTGGTCTCACAGTTCTTGAATTGGCTGAGTTGGTCAAGGCCCTCGAAGAGAAGTTTGGTGTTTCCGCTGCAGCGCCAGTGATGATGGCCGGTGCTGCGCCCGCAGGGGATGGTGGCGGTGGCGAAGCTGTCGTTGAGAAGGATGAGTTCGACGTGGTGCTGACTGGTGTAGGCGACAAGAAGATCCAGGTGATCAAAATCGTCCGTGAAATCACCAGTCTAGGACTGAAGGAAGCGAAGGCTCTCGTCGACGAGGCACCGAATCCGGTAAAGGAAGCTGTCTCGAAGGCCGAGGCCGAGGAAATCCAGGGCAAGTTGACCGAGGCGGGTGCCACGGTCGAGATCAAGTAGTCAAACAACCATTCGAACACACGGACAGACGTCGTTTTTCGCAGACGCCATTGCATGGGGTGGTGGCGCTGCGCTCCAAACCCAGAACGACGACCCGACCGCAACGATCATCGAATACCACGCTCGTTAGCGAAAGCTCATGGAAGACCGGGGGCGGTGAGCCCTCAGGTGTTTCCGTGAGCTTTCACCATATCCCGGTGCAGCGTCCTGTATCCACATGATGCGCATCGCGATTGACGTTTCAGTTCAAATATCGCGCGGGTGTCTCCGTGGCGTAGTCCACGGGACTCGGGTGACCAAAGGAGCCAGACCTTGAGCTCAGATTCGAAGATGAACGGGAATGGCAACGGCCACGACGCCATGATCAACCGGCATTCGTTCGGTAAGATCGGTGAAATCGTACCGATGCCGAATCTGCTGGAAGTGCAGATCGACTCGTACCGTTCCTTCCTCCAATTGGAGACAGCACCACGCCGCCGTCAGCGCAGCGGCCTGCAGCTGGTCTTCGAGAGCATCTTTCCCATCAGCGACGTACACGGGATCTATACACTCGAGTTCGTCGACTATTCCATCGGCAACCCTCGCTATTCGGTCGAAGAGTGCCGGGAGCGGGGGATGACGTTTGCCGCTCCGTTGCGATCGACTCTGCGCCTGATCGCCCGCGACAAAGAGAGTCCCGACAAGCCCGTTAAGGACGTGGTCGAGCAGTCCGTGTTCCTCGGAGAACTGCCGATTATGACTGCCGAGGGGACCTTCGTGATCAACGGCGCTGAGCGTGTCGTGGTCAGTCAGCTGCATCGGTCGCCAGGCGTATTCTTCGACGAGACGATGCACCCGAACGGCAAGAGACTGTTTTCGGCGCGGATTCTGCCGTCCAAGGGCCCGTGGCTCGAATTCAGCCTGGACATCAACGACATCATGTATGTCCACATCGATCGCCGCCGGAAGATGCCCGTGTCACTGTTGCTGCGCGGCATGGGTTTTTCCAAGGACGGTGAGGTGCTGGCGCTCTTCCGCGAGGAAGAGGAGATCGAAATCACCGACGACGCCCTGGGGCGCTACCTTGGTGCTGAAGATGTGGTCAACAAGCGCAATGGCGAGATTCTTGCAGACGGCCATACGGAGATCACAGAAGAGGTTCTCGAGGCCCTCAAGTCGAGTGCTTTCAAGAAGATCAAGGTGCTGGAAGGCCCGGCGGCCAATGATCCCGGCATCCTGGAGAACACCCTGCGTAAGGATCCCAGTGAGAATGAGGAAGACGCGCTGACGCGTATCTACAATCTCCTTCGTCCTGGTGATCCTCCGAACATCGAGACCGCCCGAGGGTTGCTCGAACGTCTGTTCTTCAATCCCAAGCGCTACAATCTCGGCGATGTGGGTCGGCACCGAATCAACCGGCGCATGAATCTCGACATCCCCGCCCACAGCACGATCCTGCACCTGGAAGACTTCATGGTCATCCTGAAGTATCTCCAGGGATTGCGCATGGGACAGGGCTTCACAGACGATATCGATCACCTCGGCAATCGTCGTGTGCGACTGGTGGGCGAACTACTGTCCAATCAATTCAGCATCGGTCTGACCCGAATGTCGCGCACCATCCGTGAGCGTATGGGTCTGCGCAATGATGATGAGCAGCCGACGCCTCACGATCTGGTCAATGCCCGCACCGTGTCAACCGTCGTGCAGGCCTTCTTCGGGTCGTCTCAGTTGTCACAATTCATGCAGCAGAACAATCCTCTCGACGAGCTAACCCATAAGCGTCGACTGTCGGCGCTGGGGCCGGGTGGTCTGAGCCGCGACCGAGCCGGTTTCGAGGTTCGCGACGTCCACTACACGCACTATGGCCGCATCTGCCCGATCGAGACGCCGGAAGGTCCGAACATTGGACTGATTTCGTCGTTGAGCACCTACGCCCGGGTGAACAACTTCGGATTTCTGGAGACGCCCTATCGGACGGTTGTAAACGGCAAGGCAACTCAGGACATCGAATTCCTCTCCGCTGATCAGGAGGATCGTTTCACGATCGCTCAGGCCAACGAGCTGCTGAAAGAGGATGGATCCTTCATCAATGATGAGGTGAAGGCCCGGCAACGTGACGACTACCCCATGGTCGAGCCCACCGAGTGTCAGTATATGGACGTGTCACCCAGGCAACTGGTGAGCGCTGCAGCCGCACTGATTCCATTCCTGGAACACGATGATGCCAATCGCGCGCTGATGGGTTCCAACATGCAGCGTCAGGCCGTGCCTCTGTTGTTTACGCAAGCGCCGTATGTCGGCACGGGGATGGAGAACAAAATTGCCGTCGATTCCGGCGCCGTCGTGCTGGCTCGCAATCCGGGTGAGGTTGTCACCGCTGATTCTGATCGAGTCGTCGTGCGCCGCGACAAACGTCGCTCGACGCCGCTGTCACCTCTCGACACGGCTGACTTTGACGAATACAAACTCACCAAGTTTGCCCGTTCGAACCAGGATTGCTGCATGAACCAGCGTCCGATCGTTCGCGCTGGTGAGAAAGTGCAGGCCGGTCAGGTCCTCGCAGACGGCCCAGCGACAGAGAAGGGTGACCTCGCCCTCGGAATGAACGTGCTGGTCGCGTTTCTGCCCTGGCGCGGATACAACTTCGAGGACGCCATCGTCATCTCCGAGCGACTCCTCAAGAAGGACGTCTTCACCTCCGTTCATATCGAGGAATTCGAGCTCCAGGTTCGCGATACGAAACGTGGCCAGGAGGAGATTACCCGCGAGATCCCCAATGTCAGTGAGGTCGCCGTCCGCAATCTCGACGACGAGGGGATCGTTCGGATCGGTGCCGAAGTAGGCCCTGGTGACATTCTCGTGGGGAAAGTGACGCCAAAAGGGGAGACCGAGTTGTCTCCCGAAGAGCGCCTGCTGCGGGCGATCTTCGGCGAGAAGGCGGGCGATGTCCGCGACGCGTCCTTGAAGGCACCTCCCGGTATGGAGGGCGTCGTCATTGGTCGCAAGGTGTTCTCTCGCAAGGATCGCGGGGGCGAGTCCTCGAAGAAGAAGGAAAAGGAGGACATCCTCGAGCTGCGGAACGAGTCGGAAGCGAAAATCGCCGAAATTGGCGCAGAGAAAAACCGCCGATTGCTCGAGATGCTGAAAGATCAGAAGCTAGGTCGCCTCCGCTCAAAGGAGGATGGCAGTGTCGTCGTCCGCGAGGGCACCGTCATCAGTGAGCGTCTGGTCGAACGCATCGATTTCAACACCCTCGAACCTGAAGATTCGTGGTGCGAAAGGCCGGCGACGAACGAGAAGGTCGACCAGCTTCTCCACTATGCGGCCGAACAGGCCCAGCTGACCGAAGAGCAGACAGAGCGGAAAGTCGAACGACTCACCCGTGGCGACGAGTTGCCCCCAGGGATCGTTCAACTCGTCAAGGTCTACGTCGCCAAGAAGCGCAAGCTGTCGGTCGGCGACAAGATGGCGGGTCGCCACGGCAACAAAGGTGTCGTATCAACCATCGTCCCCGAAGAAGACATGCCCTATCTGGAGGATGGCCGACCCGTCGACATCGTCTTGAATCCCCTGGGCGTGCCATCACGAATGAACCTGGGGCAGATCTTCGAGACCCATCTCGGTTGGGCGGCGGCCGCACTTGGACTCCACGTGGCAACGCCGGTCTTTGATGGTGCAACCTCGGATGAAGTCAAGAACATGCTTCGAGACGCAGGTCTCGACGACGATGGCAAGTCAGAACTGTACGATGGACGCACGGGACACAAACTCGAAAAACGAGTGACTGTCGGTTACATCTACATGCTGAAACTCACACACTTGGTTTCCGACAAAATCCACGCCCGATCGATTGGCCCCTACTCGTTGGTCACCCAGCAGCCGCTGGGCGGCAAGGCGCAGTTTGGTGGTCAGCGCTTCGGGGAAATGGAAGTGTGGGCCCTCGAGGCCTACGGTGCCGCATATACGCTACAGGAGATGTTGACGGTGAAGTCCGACGACGTGGCTGGACGCTCAAAGATCTACGAAGCCATCGTCAAGGGCGAGAATCCCCCGGAGCCGGGCATCCCCGAGTCATTCAACGTGCTGGTCAAAGAGCTGCAGAGTCTTTGCCTGGACGTCATTCTCGAGGACAACCTGGCTGTCGAGTCGTACTAACCGGAGCTCAATCGGATCAGGAACCGTCAGGTTTCCGACCAAAACGCGACCACCAAGGGGTAGCACGTGCTTAAGACTCAGAACTCCAGAAAGCCAACGGACTTTGATTCCATCCGGATCCAGCTGGCCTCACCCGACACGATCCGTTCGTGGTCACACGGCGAGGTAACGAAGCCGGAGACGATCAACTATCGCTCCTTCAAGCCGGAGCGGGACGGTCTATTCTGCGAGCGCACCTTCGGTCCCGTGAAGGATTGGAATTGCCACTGCGGCAAATACAAGGGGATCCGATATCGCGGCGTCGTCTGTGACCGATGCGGTGTCGAGGTCACTCAGGCGAAGGTGCGTCGTGAGCGCCTCGGCCACATCGAACTGGCCGTTCCCGTCTCTCACATCTGGTATTTCAAGTCCTTGCCGTCACGAATCGGCGCGCTACTCGACATCTCGATGCGCAATCTTGAGCGCGTCCTCTACTACGAGTCCTATGTCGTGTCCGATCCCAAGGATATCGAAGGGCTCGACAAGATGTCGTTGCTCACCGAAGAGGAGTTGATGGAACTTCGGGAGCAAGGACATGATCCGGTTGTCGGGATGGGTGCTCCCGCCGTGCGTGACCTGCTTGCTTCGATCGATATCGAGGAGCTGTCCGCTGAGTTGCGCGCTCGTGTGCGCATGGAGACCTCTATTCAACGGAAGCAAGAGGCCTTGAAGCGACTCAAGGTGGTGGAGGCCTTCCGGCAATCTGAGAATCGTCCCAATTGGATGATCCTCGAAGTGATTCCGGTCATCCCACCCGATCTGCGTCCCTTGGTCCCCCTTGAGGGTGGTCGATTCGCCACGTCAGATCTCAACGATCTGTATCGGCGTGTCATCAATCGCAACAATCGCCTCAAGAAGCTGATCAGCATCAAGGCTCCCGAGGTGATTCTGCGCAACGAAAAGCGGATGCTGCAGGAAGCCGTCGATGCGCTGTTTGACAACGGACGTCGTTCACGTGCCGTCCGTGGCGACGGCAACCGCTCGCTGAAATCTCTGTCCGATCTGCTGAAGGGTAAGCAGGGCCGTTTCCGTCAGAACCTGCTCGGCAAACGCGTCGATTACTCCGGTCGTTCGGTTATCGTCGTCGGCCCGGATCTAAAGCTGCACCAATGCGGACTCCCTAAGAGCATGGCTCTTGAGCTGTTCAAGCCCTTTGTCATTCGGAAGCTCGAAGAAAAGGGTCTGGTGCAGACCGTGAAGAGCGCCAAGAAGCTCGTCGAGCGCGAACGTCCAGAGGTCTGGGACATTCTCGAAGAGATCATCCAAGATCACTGCGTCCTGCTAAACCGCGCCCCAACTCTCCATCGACTGGGAATCCAGGCCTTCCAGCCCATTCTGGTCGAAGGCAAGGCGATTCAGTTGCACCCCTTGGTCTGTGCCGCCTTCAACGCCGACTTTGATGGCGATCAGATGGCCGTTCACGTGCCTCTGTCTTTCGAAGCGCAGATCGAGGCTCGTCTGCTGATGCTGTCGTCGCAGAATCTGCTCAAGCCCGCAGACGGCGAACCGGTGATCATGATGGATCCGAAGGACATCGTCCTCGGTGCCTACTTCTTGACGAAGGTCAAGTTTTCAGACGCTGAAAAGACGGACCGACGCTTCTCCAGCACCGCCGAAGCCAGAGCCGCCTACGAGTCCGGAAAACTCACTCTGCATCAGCCGGTGAAGGTTCGTATCGCCGGTGAAATCGTCGATACGACGGCTGGTCGAATCATTTTCAACGATGTCCTGCCCGATAGTATGGAGTTCATCAACCGAAATATCGACAAGGCCGATATCAAGCGAATTGCCGGTGAAGTACATCGCCACCTCGGCAATCGCCAGACGGCCGAAGCCGTCGATCGCATGAAGTCTCTCGGGTATCAGTGGGCGACGTTGTCGGGTGTGAGCGTCGCCGTCGATGACGTAGTCGTCCCGAAGCAGAAGGACGAGATCATCGGTGAGGCCATGGGCGAGGTCGACAAGGTGAAGGATCAGTACGCCAACGGCATCATCACCGACGGCGAACGCTACAACAAGATCATCGACATCTGGACCCACGCCACCTCAGGTGTCTCTCGCGCCGTTCAACGCGCACTCGAGGAAGCCGAAGAGGGTTTCAATTCGGTGTACGTGATGAAGGACTCCGGAGCTCGTGGTTCGGAAGACCAGGTGAAGCAGCTCGGCGGCATGCGCGGACTGATGAACAAGCCGCAGAAGAAGTTGACAGGCGCCGTCGGAGAGATCATCGAGACGCCGATCATCGCCTCTTTCAAAGAGGGACTGTCGGTTCTCGAATACTTCATTTCCACACACGGCGCTCGCAAGGGACTCGCAGACACGGCTCTGAAGACGGCCGAGGCAGGTTATCTGACCCGGCGCATGGTCGATGTTGCCCAAGACGTTGTGATCAGCGAACTGGATTGCGGCACCCGCCAGGGGATCTGGATCGGCGCCCTGAAGGATGGGGAAGAGATTGTCGAGCCTCTGGCAGAGCGCATCGTCGGGCGCGTGCTGCTCGAAGATGCGGTCGATCAAGATGAGAAGGTCGTGATCAAGGGGGGCACCCTGCTTGAGGAGGCCGATGCGAATGCCATCGCGTCGGCAGGATTCGAGCAAGTGCGAATCCGTTCAACACTTTCCTGCGAATCGCAACGCGGCGTGTGCGCCTATTGCTATGGCCGGAATCTGGCTTCGCAGCGCATCGTCAACATCGGCGAAGCCGTGGGTGTGATCGCCGCCCAGAGCATCGGTGAGCCGGGCACTCAGTTGACGCTACGCACCTTCCACATCGGCGGCACGGCAAGTCGTATCGCCGAGCAGTCGCAGATCACCGCTCGTCGTGACGGCACCGCAGAACTGGTCAACGTCATCACCGTTGACCATCCCGAGTTGGGTCGCGTGGTGACGGGTCGCAACGGCGAACTTCAGTTGCTCGATGAACAGAATCGCGCCCGCCACCGTATGGCGGTTCCCTACGGATCCGTACTCAAAGTCGAGGATGCGGACGAGGTCGATGCATCCGATGTGATGTATGAGTGGGATCCCTACAGCAACCCGATCGTCACCGATCGCCCAGGAACGGTCAAGTTCATCGATATCATCGATGACGTGACTATGCGGTCCGAGTTTGACGAAAGCACAGGTTTGAGTGCCCGTGTCATCGTCGAACAGCGAGACCGGAGTCTGAGCCCGGCCATCGAGGTTGAGGGACCCGAAGGCAAGCGCTCCTACATCATTCCGACCGGTGCTCGACTGCTGATCGACGATGGTGCGCAGATCAGCCCCGGGACGACGCTGGTGAAGATCCCGCGCGAGCGTAGTAAGACACGTGATATCACAGGCGGTCTGCCTCGTGTTGCTGAATTGTTCGAGGCTCGACGTCCAAAGGAACCGGCAGTGATCTCCGAGATCGACGGCGAGGTCAGCTTCGGTGGCCTGGTGCGCGGCAACCGAGAGGTCTTCGTGACGTCCGTTGACGGGGAAGAGCACAAGTATCTGGTACCCTACGGCAAGCACCTCAGAGTGCATGAGGGAGACCAGGTCGTGGCCGGTGAACGTCTGTCCGAAGGCGCCGTGAATCCTCACGACATCCTTCAGGTTCAGGGGGTTCACAAGGTGCAGGAATACCTGGTCAACGAGATCCAGGACGTCTATCGCCTGCAGGCTGTGGAGATCAATGACAAGCACATCGAAGTGATCGTGCGTCAGATGCTGCAGAAGGTGAAGATTCTCGATCCGGGTGACACTAACTTCCTCGAGGGGGAAGAGGTCGACAAGATCCGTTTCAATCGAGAAAACGAGAAGGTCATCGGCGAAGGCGGCGATCCAGCGACCTGCCAACCGATTCTGCTCGGCATCACTCGAGCGTCCCTGCGAACGGACAGCTTCATCTCTGCCGCCTCCTTCCAGGAGACAACGAGAGTGCTCACCGAAGCTGCCGTGCAGGGCAAGGTGGACCATCTGCGTGGCCTGAAGGAGAACGTGATCATCGGTCGCCTGATCCCTGCTGGGACCGGTTCGGGGCTCTACAGACAGGTTCGGTACGACGACCTGGCACCGGAGACCGATTCGGGCAATGGCAGCAACGGAGACCAGTTGCCCGACTACGACGCGTCCACGGAGGCTGTGGTCGGAGAATAGACCGCTACTCGCTACGGCGAGTCACCTCGCTTTTTCGCGGGTAGCGGCCCAATGCTGAAGCACGAGATCAGGGGTTGATTTTGTGTTTCAGCACGTGGCTTTGGCTAGCCGATGATGTGGCATTGGCTAGCATTTGAAACGGTCTGTGACAGAGGCAGTTAAGCTTGTCACAATCGGTCCGCCTGCTGTTGACGATTTATGAAATTGTATTTAGCTTTTGAGATTATCGTATTTCGCGCTACGCGCGGTTGTGGCGGGGCAGAAACCCAGCTACAACCGCGTGTGTCTGCGAGCAGAGTATTGCCTGCGTTTTCTCACGCACAAAGCCAGATGGAGTCGGGTTCGTGCCGACAATCAGTCAGCTGATTCGCAAGGGTCGTCAGAAGTCCAAGAAGCGCACCGATTCGCCGGCCTTGCTGGGTTGTCCACAGCGCCGAGGGGTCTGCACGCGAGTCTACACGACGACGCCGAAGAAGCCGAATTCGGCCTTGCGGAAGATGGCTCGCGTGCGTCTGACGACGGGCCAGGAAGTCACCGCCTACATCCCTGGCGAGGGCAACAATCTGCAGGAACACTCCATCGTCCTGGTGCGCGGTGGTCGCGTGAAGGATGTCCCTGGAGTTCGCTATCACATCATCCGCGGCGTCCTCGATGCCAGCGGCGTCGCCGAGCGCAAGCAGAGCCGTTCAAAATACGGCGCTCGACGTGCTCAATAGATCCCGAGAGAGCAAGTAATCCATGTCGCGCAGAAGACGAGCCGTCAAGCGTCCGATCGTTCCCGATCCGAAGTTCAACAACGCCCTGGCGGCTCGATTCATTAACTGCATGATGAAGGCAGGCAAGAAGAGCGTTTCAGAGCGCACCTTCTACTCCGCCATCGACATGGTTACCGAGCGATCCGATCAGCAGGGTCTCGACATCTTCCTGAAGGCCGTCGAGAACTGCAAGCCTATGGTGATCACGAAGTCTCGCCGTGTCGGCTCCCAGACCCTGCAGATACCCCTTGAAGTTCGACCCGAAGAACGCACGACTCGTGCCATCAAGTGGATCATTCGCTTCGCCAGAGAGCGCTCCGAGCGCACGATGGCTGATCGCCTGGCAAACGAGTTGATCGCCGCCGCCAATGGTGAAGGTGGGGCAGTGCGTGCACGTGACGAAGTGCATCGTATGGCTGATGCCAACAAGGCATTCGCCCACTACCGCTTCTAACCCTGAAATCCCCCACTAGTTTCGCACCACTCCGGATAGGACGTATCAGAGTTGGCCAGACAGCAAAGCATCGAGAAAACGAGGAATATCGGTATCGCCGCCCACATCGACGCGGGCAAGACGACGACGACCGAGCGGATCCTCTATTACACGGGCCGATTGCACCGGATGGGCGAAGTCCATGATGGCAATGCCACCATGGATTGGATGGAGCAGGAGCGTGAGCGGGGCATCACCATCACTTCCGCTGCCACTGCCTGCGAATGGGGTGATCACCGTATCAACATTATCGACACTCCCGGCCATGTCGACTTTACAGCCGAGGTCGAGAGATCGCTTCGCGTTCTCGATGGGGCGGTTGGCGTCTTCTGTGCCGTGGGCGGCGTTGAGCCACAGTCCGAGACCGTCTGGCGGCAAGCAGACCGTTACGAAGTGCCCCGAATCGCATTCGTCAACAAGATGGATCGAAACGGGGCCGACTTTTATCAGGTCCTCGGCATGCTTGAAGAGCGCCTTGGAAGTCATTTCGTTCCCGTCCAACTGCCCATCGGCACAGGCGAGACGTTCACCGGGCTGATCGATCTCATCGATATGCAGGCCGTGACCTACGAAGAGACCTCACTCGGGGCCAAGTTCCACGTCGACGAGATTCCAGAGGATCTCGTGGAGCGGGCTCTCGAGTATCGCGAAAAACTGCTCGAGTCCGTTGCCGAGTTTGATGATCATCTGCTGGAGAAGTTCCTCGAAGGCGGTAAAATCGCCCCTGAGGAGATCATCGCCGCCCTGCGCAAAGCCACTGTCGCGTTGAAGGCGGTACCCGTCACCTGCGGCAGCGCGTTCAAGCACAAGGGTGTGCAGCGTCTGCTCGATGCTGTCTTACGCTTCTTGCCCGCCCCGTCAGACGTGGCCGCCGTCACGGGTCACAAGCCTGACAGCGAAGAAGAGGCGGTGCGCGAAGCCAAAGACGACGCACCTTTCTCGGCGTTGGCCTTCAAGATCATGACCGACCCCTTTGTCGGTCGACTTTCCTTCATCCGCGTCTATTCCGGTTCGCTGTCCGCCGGTTCCTACATCTACAACGTCAGCACTGGAAAGCGAGAGCGTGTTTCTCGATTGCTCGAGATGCACGCCAACGATCGTACCGAGCTGAAGGAAGTGCACGCAGGTGATATCGTCGCTGTGGTGGGTCTGAAGGACACCACGACAGGAGACACCCTGTGCGACGAAGATTCGCCGGTCGTGCTCGAGAAGATCGAGTTTGCCGAGCCGGTCGTGCATGTCGCTATTGAGCCCAAGACGCGAGCCGACCAGGAATCGCTACAGACGGCCCTGCACAAGTTGGCAGAAGAAGATCCCACCTTCCGGGTTCGAGTCGATCCCGACACGGGCCAGACGGTGATTTCGGGCATGGGGGAGCTTCATCTCGAGATTCTCTGCGACCGTCTTTTTCGCGAGTTCAAGGTCGAGGCGACCGTGGGGCGTCCGCAGGTGGCCTACAAAGAAGGGCTGCGCGACGCAGTTCACGGAACGGGTCGTTTCGTTCGGCAATCCGGTGGGCGTGGGCAGTTTGGGCACGTCGAGCTGGAGATCGAGCCGGGAGAACCTGGAACCGGGCTTGTCTTCGAGAACGAGATTGTGGGCGGTTCAGTGCCCCGTGAATACGTGAATCCCGCGCGCGACGGCATTGCCGAGGCCATGCTCAACGGCCCTGTTGCCGGATATCCTATCGAAGATGCGAAGGTTCGTCTTGTCGACGGCTCCTATCACGACGTCGACTCGTCCGAGATGGCCTTCAAGGTCGCCGGGTCTATGGGTTTCAAGGATGGCGCGCAGAAATCGCGACCGTTTCTGATGGAGCCCATCATGGCTCTCGAAGTTGTTGTCCCGGAGCAGTATCTCGGTGACGTCATCGGCGATCTCAACGCGCATCGCGCCGATGTGGAAGGCATCAATCCTCGTACCGACGCGCAGGTGATCGGTGCGAAGATCCCGCTGGCAGAGACCTTCGGGTACGCCACGCGCTTGCGCTCCCTGACTCAGGGGCGCGCCGTATTTCATCTGCAGTTTGCTCAGTTCCGCGAAGTGCCCAAGTCGGTCATGGAAGAGATCGTGGCCAGTGTCCGGGGCACCGAAGAAGCGAAAAAAGCTTAAGCAGGCCGATTCGGCTACCAACAGGTTCCAAAGAAGACCGCAAGGGAGGATGACCCACCATGGGTAAGGACAAGTTCGAGCGTAACAAGCCTCACGTGAACATCGGTACGATCGGTCACGTTGACCACGGCAAGACCACGCTGACCGCTGCGATCACGCTGCGTTTGGCCGCCAGAGGGCTCGCCGAGGCAAAGTCGGTCGACGATATCGACAATGCTCCGGAAGAGAAGGCCCGAGGAGTGACGATCAATGTTTCTCACCAGGAGTACGAGACCGATTCGCGGCACTACGCCCACGTCGACTGCCCTGGTCACGCTGACTATGTGAAGAACATGATCACCGGTGCCGCTCAGATGGATGGAGCCATTCTCGTCGTGAGCGCCGCCGATGGTCCGATGATCCAGACTCGCGAGCACATTCTGTTGGCCCGTCAGGTGAATGTTCCGCGTGTCGTCGTGTTCATGAACAAGGTCGATCAGGTCGATGATCCTGAGTTGCTCGACCTGGTCGAGCTCGAGACGCGCGAGTTGCTCTCCGAGTACGATTTCCCGGGTGATGATCTTCCGGTCATTCGCGGCTCGGCTCTCAAGGCCGTCGAGGGTGATGACGGTGAGATCGGCAATGTCGCCATCGACGAGTTGATGAATGCTGTCGATGAGTATGTGCCGCTGCCAGAGCGTCCTGTAGACCTGCCTTTCCTGATGCCTGTCGAGGACGTCTTCTCGATCACAGGACGCGGCACGGTGGGAACGGGTCGTATTGAGCGTGGTATTGTCAACGTGGGCGAGGAAATTGAGATCGTCGGTATTCGCGAGACCCGTAAGACGACCTGCACTGGTGTTGAGATGTTCCGTAAGCTGCTCGACACGGGCGAGGCGGGCGACAACGTCGGTATCCTGTTGCGGGGCGTGGACAAGGACGATCTGACTCGTGGAATGGTGTTGTGCAAGCCAGGCAGCATCACACCCCACACCAAATTCAAGGCTGAGGTTTATGTGTTGACGGCCAAGGAGGGGGGGCGTGAGAAGCCCTTCTTCAATGGTTACCGTCCGCAGTTTTACTTCCGCACGACAGACGTGACCGGCAACATCGCCCTGCCTGAGGGCACGGAGATGGTGATGCCCGGCGACAACGTGACGATCGATGTCGATCTGATTCAGCCGATCGCCGTCGAGCCGGGGCTTCGTTTCGCCATCCGCGAGGGTGGTCGCACGATTGGTTCCGGCGTCGTCACCGAGATCACTGAGTAACACTGCCGGTTGGCAGGGATCCTAGGAGAGGGAAGAGCCCGTGGCTGTTGATAGAATTCGCATTCGGTTGAAGGCATACGATCACGCGGCGCTGGACCGGTCGGTGGACGAGATCGTCCAGACGGTTCGACGCAGCGGAGCGCGGATTGCCGGGCCTGTCCCTCTGCCGACGGATCGCACGATCTACACGGTTCTACGTGGACCGCATGTTGACAAGAAGTCTCGTGAACAGTTTGAAACCCGTGTGCACAAGCGGTTGATCGATATCTATGAATCTACACCCCAAACGGTGGATTCATTGATGAAGCTTGATCTACCTGCCGGCATCGGAATCGACATCAAGGTCTGAGACAAGAGATGGCGTCCGTCGATATTCTCAGTGCTGCAGGCCAAAAGTCTGGCAGCGTTGACCTCCCAGCCCAGCTATTCGAGGCGGAGGTGTCTGAGCAGGCAATTCACCGTGCCGTAGTTGTGTACGAGGCCAATCAGCGTCAAGGCAATGCGTCTGTGAAGGGGCGCTCAGAGGTTGCATACTCCAAGCGCAAGCACCACCGGCAGAAGGGTACCGGCAGCGCACGCCGGGGCACAGTTGGATCACCGATCCTGCGGGGCGGTGGCTCGGCATTCAGTCTGCCGAAGCCCAGGTCCTACTCGAGTCGCCTTACTCGGTCGGTGCGCAAGCGGGCGATCTCATCAGCACTGAGCCTGAAGGCTAGCGAGGGCAAGGTGCTCGTCGTAGATGACGTGCAGCTCAGCGAACCCAGCACAAAGACGTTTGCCTCGTTGTTGAATGCATGTGGCGCCAGTGGCAAGGTGTTGTTCGTCCAGGCCGATGCAAATCCGGCTGTTGTGAAGTCAGGGCGCAATATCGCGGGCGTGACGATGAGCACAGCTGGCACCGTGGGCACGTATGAAATCATTGCGCACGATATCCTGGTGCTGACCTCAGCCAGCGTGGAAGCGCTGAGCAAGGTTCACGGGGGCTGAGGGAAGAGAAGATGGCAGTGGAGCGTACAGTACTGCGGTCGCCGGTGATCACCGAAAAGGCGACCCTCCTGCGTGACGGGAATACATACACCTTCCGCGTCGACCCACGGGCGAACAAGATTCAGATTCGTCAGGCCGTGGAATCGATCTTCGAGGTGAAGGTGGAGTCGGTGAGAACCGTGCCTGTCCCGCGCAAGAAAAAGCGCCAAGGCGTCGCCGTCGGAATGACGTCAAAAGGCAAGAAGGCCTACGTGAAACTGCGGGCCGGTGATTCGATCGAACTGGTGGAGAGCTAGACAGAATGCCGATCAAACGCTTTCGGCCCGTTACGCCGATTCAGCGCTACCGAACAGTCAACACCTTCGAAGAGGTGTCCAGCGATGCCCCGCACAAGGCGCTGACGGACACCATCACCAAATCGGGTGGGCGCAACAATCGGGGGCGCATCACCTCACGGCGACGCGGCGGTGGCCACAAGCGTCGATATCGAATCGTCGATTTTCGCCGAGATAACGTGGGGATCCCTGGCCGCGTTGCCACCATCGAGTACGATCCGAATCGGTCCGCCTTCATCGCCCTCATCTTCTACAAGAATGGTGACAAGCGATACATCCTGGCGCCGAATCGGTTGGGCATCGGCGACGAGGTCATGTCTGGTCCCGATGCACCGATCTCGGTAGGCAACACCCTCCCGCTCGGGAGAATTCCCGTAGGGACACTCGTCCACAACATCGAGTTGAACCCCGGGCAGGGCGGAAGAATGGCCCGGAGCGCCGGCGCCGAGGTTCAGATCATGGGTCGGGATGAGGAGGAGGGGGGGCGCGTGCAACTGCGCATACCTTCTGGTGAGATTCGCGAAGTATTGAAGACCTGCTGCGCCACGATCGGGCAGGTGGGGAATACGGATCACGCCAACGTTGTCGGCGGCAAGGCGGGACGGTCCCGCTGGCTTGGACGGCGCCCGAAGGTTCGTGGTGTTGTGATGAATCCGGTCGACCATCCGCATGGCGGTGGCGAGGGCAAATCCTCCGGTGGCCGTCATCCGGTCACCCCCTGGGGCAAGCCGACCAAGGGATACAAGACACGCAGACGCAAGAAGGCATCGAATGCCTGGATCTTGCGTCGACGAAACCGCAAGTAGGCGATCGCACGCAACAACACGATCGCAATCAGGTATAAACGAGGACGGCAGGAGAGAACTTGGCAAGGTCAATCAAGAAGGGCCCCTTCATCGACGAGCATTTGGCCGAGAAGGTTGAAGCCTTGAACAAATCGGGCGACAAGAAAGTCGTTCGAACGTGGTCCAGACGATCGACGATCACCCCAGATTTCGTCGGGCACACACTGGCCGTCCACAACGGCAACAAGTTCATCCCCGTCTACATCACCGAGAATATGGTGGGCCACAAGCTTGGCGAGTTTGCGCCGACGCGGACGTTTCGCAGTCATGCGGGACGCTCCACTGAGCGTAGCGCCGCGCTAAGTTAGGGTGAACATGGAAGCGCGAGCCGTACAACGAGACATTGGCATTCCCGCCACCAAGGTCCGACAGGTCATCGATCTGATCCGCGGCAAGTCGGTGGAAGAAGCCCTGGCGATTCTGCAATACTCGCCCCGTTTTTCTGCTCGGATCATCGAGAAGACACTGCGCTCGGCAATCGCCAACGCCGTGAACCGTGACGATGAAGTCACCATCGATGCAGACGAGTTGTTCGTCAGTCGGGTTTTTGCTGACGAAGGTCGTACGCTGAAGCGTCTGCGTCCCAGAGCACGCGGTTCGGCCAATCGTATCAACAAGCGGCAGAGCCATGTGACGATCATCGTCTCCGATGGGCGAGCCACCGTGAATCAGACCGCAGTCGACCAGACTGACGAGGCGCCGGCCGAGGCCGTCGTCGACACCGAAGAATAACGAAGGATACCCACGTGGGTCAGAAGACACATCCATACGGCTTCCGTCTCGGCGTCATCAAGGGCTGGAGTTCGAATTGGTTTGCCGAGAAGGACTTTGCCGAGTTGCTGGCCGAGGATATCACGCTCCGGCGATATATCCGTCAGCGTTTGCAGCGAGCCGGTGTGGCAAAGGTGCACATCGAGCGGCAACCCAAGCGTGTGACCATCGAAGTGCATTGCGCCCGACCGGGAATCGCAATCGGTCGCCGGGGTGCCGAGGTGGACAAACTGCGTGACGAGCTCAAGACGCTGACGCAGAAGGATGTGTCACTCAACATTCAGGAAGTGAAGAAGCCTGAGCTCGATGCCCAACTCGTAGCAGACAATCTGGCTCGTCAGTTGGAACAGCGTGTCGCATTCCGCCGGGCGATCAAGCGATCTGTCGCCTCCGCCATGCGGATGGGAGCCGAAGGAATTCGTATCGAGTGCGCAGGGCGGATCGGCGGATCCGAAATGTCACGGCGTGAACGATCCGAACCCGCCGGTCGCGTGCCTTTGCACACCTTGCGCGCCGATATCGATTTTGCGCATTCGACAGCATACACGATCTCAGGCACGGTAGGGGTCAAATGCTGGATCTGCCACGGTGAGGTGGTGGATGAAGTCGAAGAAGAACAGCAGCCGCAGCAGTCTTAAGGACAATAGAGGAAAGAAACCAGCACCATGTTGATGCCCAAGAAGGTCGAGTGGCGCAAGCAGTCGCGCGGTCGAATGCGCGGACAGGCCAAGGGAGGCGCTCTCGTTTCCTTCGGGGAGTTCGGTCTGAAGGCCATGGAGCCGGGCTGGATCTCCAGCCGTCAGATCGAAGCCGCCCGTATCGCCATCAGTCGCGCAATGAGTCGGAGTGGCAAGATGTGGATACGCATCTTTCCGGATAAACCGCGGACGAAGAAGCCGGCAGAAACGCGCATGGGGAAGGGCAAGGGAGCCCCAGAGGATTGGGTTGCCGTCGTTAAACCCGGACGAATCATGTTCGAGTTATCGGGTGTTGAGTTGGAGGTCGCGAAAGAGGCCCTGCGACTTGCGGGTCACAAGTTGCCCATCAAGACAAAGTTCGTCGAGAGATTGGGCTAGGAGCGATCATGAAAGCCAGCGAGATGAGCGAACAAAGCGTCGACGAGCTCAAAGGGCGCCTTGATGAGTTGGAAGAGGAGAGCTTCAACCTCCGATTCCAGAATACACTAGGGCAATTGAGCAGCCCGATTCGCATGCGGGACGTGCGGCGAGACATTGCCCGGGTCCGAACTCTGCTCAAAGAGCATGAGCAGGGTCTTCGCACCCTACCTGGTGGCGATGCCACCGCGAAGGACGAATAGTCAATGGCACAGAACGATGGCTTTGGCGGCCGACTGATCGAAGGCCGAGTGATCAAAGCTGGAAGTGAAAAGACCCGGGTTGTCGCGATCGAGTCTCGCACGGCGCACCGCCTGTATGGCCGTCAGATTGCCCGGACGACGAAGGCCGTCACTCACGATGAAGGCAATCAGTCCGCCGTTGGCGACCTGGTTCGCATCCGGGAGTGCCGCCCAATGAGCAAGACCAAGCGCTGGCGCCTCGTCGAGGTTGTCGCCCGAGCTACCGAGTAGTGTGAGAGCAGACCAGAGAGCATAAAGAGCAGATGATTCACGAATATTCAATCCTGCGGATGGCGGACAATGCGGGTGCCCGCAGCGCCAAGTGCATCCGTGTCCTAGGGGGAACAAAGCGGCGTTACGCTGGCGTCGGCGACCTCATCGTTGTCGCCGTGCACGACGTGTTGCCAAACGGCCCTCTGAAGGAGGGCGAGGTGTCGCGCGCCGTCGTGGTGCGGACGAAGAAGGAGTTTCGTCGAACCGACGGATCCTATATCCGCTTCGACGAGAATGCTGCGGTCCTGCTCGACGCAAACAACGAGCCGCGCGGTTCACGCATCTTCGGACCTGTGGCACGAGAGCTCCGAGATCGACAGTTCATGCGCATCGTCTCCCTCGCACCGGAAGTCGTTTAGGAGATCAGGCATGAAGATCAGACGCGATGACACTGTGCTTGTGATCAGTGGCAATGACAAGGGTAAGCGCGGGCGGGTCCTGCGAGTGATTCCAGAACAAGATCGCTTGATTGTCGAGGGAATCCGAATGATGAAGAAGCATACAAAGCCGACGCAGCGTGACCCTCAAGGGGGGATCGTTGAGCGAGAGGCGCCGATTCATGTTTCCAATGTGATGGTCATCGATCCCCACAATGACGAGCCGACACGGGTCGGCAAGAAACGCCTCGATGATGGCCGGAACGTTCGAGTCGCCGCGCGAAGCGGCGAGATGATCGACTCGGAGTAGGTGATGACAACCAGCAGACTCAAAGACACGTACGTCGCCGAGGTGGCACCTGCCCTGCGCGAGCGGTTTCAGTACAGCAATACCATGCAGGTGCCAAAGCTCGAGAAGATCGTCGTTAACGCGGGCGTTGGCGAAGCGGTGCAGGAGCCCAAAGCCCTTGAGAACGTCTTGGCTGAACTGACAGCCATCACCGGCCAGAAGCCGAGTGTGCGCAGGTCCAAGAAGGCGATTTCGAACTTCAAGTTGCGCGAGGGAATGCCCATCGGCGCGAAGGTCACCCTCCGCAAAGAGCGGATGTATGAGTTCCTGGACAGATTGGTGAACTTTACGCTGCCCCAGGTGCGAGATTTCCGTGGTGCCCCGTCCCGCGGCTTCGATGGCCAGGGAAACTACAATCTCGGCATCAGGGAGCAGATCATTTTCCCTGAGATCGAGTACGACCGAATAGACAAGATTCGGGGGATGAACATCACCTTCGTCACCTCAGCGAAGACCGACGAAGAAGCCAAGGAGTTGCTGAGACTCTTTGGGGTGCCTTTCAGCAACTGACGCTGTTACAACGACGAGAGACCGGCGAATGCCAAAGAAGTGCCTGATCATCAAGGCTGCACGCAAGCCGAAATTCAACGTGCGCAAGTATACCCGCTGCCAACGATGTGGTCGTCCTCGAGCGGTCTACCGCAAGTTTGGTCTGTGCCGGATCTGCTTCCGTGAGTTGGCCCTGCGCGGCGAAATCCCTGGCGTCACCAAGGCGAGTTGGTAAGGAACCTACTATGAGCATGACCGACCCCATCGCCGATATGCTGACGCGTATTCGTAACGCCAGCAGCGCCCAGCACCGCAGTGTGGATGTTCCTGCTTCCGGTATCAAGCGCGAGATTTCGCGTGTGCTGGCAGAGGAGCGATTCATTGACAATTTCGCTTTCTACGAAGACGGCAAGCAAGGCCAGTTGCGTCTTTACCTGAGATACGACGACAAGAGTCGGGGCATCATTCAGGGGATTCGTCGGGCCAGCAGACCTGGACTACGGCGCTACGCTGCTATAACCGAATTGCCGCGGGTCCGACGTGGCCTCGGTATTGCCATTGTAACTACCTCACGCGGTGTGATGACCGACCGTGATGCCCGCAAGGTGGGTGTCGGCGGCGAAGTCCTCTGCAGCGTCTGGTAGTCAAGGAGCCTTCGAACGTGTCTCGAGTTGGAAAACAGCCTGTTCCGATCCCTCAGGGGGTAGAGGTCACCGTATCCTCGCCGGATGTCCATGTGAAGGGGCCCAAGGGCGAACTCGACCTCAGATACAGGGACGATCATGTCGATGTCCGCATCGCCGAAGGCGAAGTGGTCGTCGAGCGCAAGGGCGACATCAAGGAGGCGATGGCACTGCACGGGCTCACGCGGTCGCTGGTGGCCAACGCAGTCCAAGGCGTAACGGAAGGTTTCAGCAAGGTGCTTGAGGTTCACGGTGTCGGATATCGCGCCGAGGCCCAGGGCAGCAAGCTGACCCTCCACATTGGCTACTCGCACCCCGTGCTTTACGAAGCACCGCAGGGAATTGCTCTCGACGTTTCCGACGGCACCGGTGGAGTGCAGGCGCGAATCGTTGTACAGGGTATCGACAAGCAGCAGGTTGGTCAGGTGGCCGCCGAAATCCGCCAAACACGGAAACCCGATCCCTACAAGGGCAAGGGGATTCGTTACGTGGACGAAGTGATTCACTGGAAGGCCGGCAAGACGGCCGCCGTCGCCTAAGACAACTGCGATTCCTGCAGACATCGACTCGAACAGACTCCGACATCCAACGGGACTAACTGGACGTGCAAAACAGGCAGCAGAAGCAGAAGGCCATCGCGCAGCGACGGCGTCGCCACCGAATTCGAAAGCGGATCTCTGGAACCGCCGAGCGACCTCGCTTGGTGGTGCGGCGTTCCTTGCGCAATATCGAGGCACAACTCGTCGATGACGTGGCCGGCCATTCGATCATCGGTCTGTCGACGTTGGCCAAGGGGTTCGACAAGCAGATTCCGCGAACGCAGCAAGGCCACGAACTCGGCAAGTTGATCGCGTCGAAGGCCAAAGAGCAGGGTGTAGAGAAGGTCGTCTTTGATCGTGCTGGGTTGATCTACCACGGCGTCATTCGCGCCGTCGCCGAGGGTGCCCGCGAGGGCGGCCTCCAGTTCTGAGTCATAGAAGCGTCAGGAACAGGAAACAGGTTTGGCAAAAACGGATTCAAATTCCTCCGAACTAACTGAGGTCGTCGTTCAGAACAGCGTCCGCCGCGTGTCTCATGTGCGCAAGGGTGGACGCAATTTCTCCTTCACGGCAATGGTGGTGGTCGGTGACCGCGCGGGCAATGTGGGCGTTGGGTCCGGCAAGGCTGGAGAAGTTGCTGAGGCCATTCGCAAAGCAACAGAGGACGCCAAGAAGCAGGTGTTCAGCGTGCCTGTTGTCGACGGAACGATCCCGCACGAGATCATCGGACGTTTCGGTGCAGCGCGTGTTCTGCTGAAACCAGCGTCGCCCGGAACTGGGGTGATCGCCAGTGGTGGTATCCGGATCGTGCTTGATCTTGCCGGAATCCACGATATTCTGACCAAGTCACTGGGGTCTGCCAACTCGCAGAACACGATCAAGGCAACGTTAGAAGGTCTGCGTGAACTGCGTGATGCTGAGACGACCTCGCGCGTTCGTGGTGTGCCTATGGAGAGTCTCCGATGAAATTGTCCATCACACAGGTGCGCAGTGCCATTGGGCGCAGCCAGAAACAACAAGGCACGATCCGGGCTCTCGGCATCCGACGACTCCATCATACCGTCGTCCACAACGACACGCCGCAGATTCGCGGCATGATCGCCAAGGTCGTCCACCTCGTAAGCGTTTCGGAAGAGGCATAAGGAATATGAAGCTGGGAGACTTGAGTCCGGCGCCTGGGTCACGGCGTACGGCCAAGCGTAAGGGCAAGGGACCCGGAACGGGTAACGGCAAGACGGCTGGACGTGGTCACAAAGGGCAGCGTTCTCGCTCGGGCGGCATGCGTGGTTCGCGCCAGGGCTTTGAGGGCGGCCAGATGCCCTTGCATCGTCGTTTGCCCAAGATCGGATTCTCAAACGCCAAGTTCCGTACCACCTTCCAGGTCGTCAACGTTGGCGAGATTCAGAAGGCTGGTCTCGAAGGTGACGTAGGTCCTGCCGAACTTGCCAAGGCCGGACTGGTTCGCAAGGCGACAGATACGATCAAGATTCTTGGGGACGGCGATCTGAGTGCAACACTGAACGTTCGCGCGCACGCATTCTCCAAGTCCGCACGTGCAAAGATTGAACAAGCGGGTGGTTCGGCGCAGGGCGTCGAGGGCTAAAGCGGAACAACGTGCTTCAGAGCATCCAAAATTGCTTCAAGATCCCGGACCTGCGCCGGAAAATCCTGTATACGATTGGCATTCTGATCGTTTACCGAATCGGTGGACAGATCACCGTCCCGGGCATCCGATCGATCATTCTACAGGAATGGTTCGCCAGCGCCGGTAGCACGATCTTCGGACTCTATGACATGTTCGTCGGTGGCGCGTTCACAAGAGCCACGGTTTTCGCCCTTGGGATCATGCCCTATATCTCGGCCTCCATTATTCTCCAGTTGATGGGCGCCGTGGTTCCTTTCTTCCAGAAGTTGCAGCGCGAAGGGGAGGAAGGCCGTAAGAAGATTAATCAGTACACGCGTTATGGAACGGTGTTCCTGGCGGCGGCGCAGTCACTGGGTGTCAGCTACTTCCTTGAAAGTATCCGTGGCCAGACCTCTGGTATCGAGGCGGTCATCGACCCGGGTTGGGGGTTCCGGCTCCTGACGATGGTGACGATCACAACGGGTACGATCTTCATCATGTGGCTTGGCGAGCAGATCACAGAGCGTGGAATCGGCAACGGTATTTCACTGATCATCTTCATCGGCATCATCGCAGAATTGCCTTTCGCCGTGAAGAGTGAGTGGAATCACTACCTCATCAACCGGGGCTTCAGCAAGAGTCTGATCGAAGAGATCTTCCTCCTCGCCCTCATTGTCATCGTCGTGGCTTTTGTCGTGTTGCTCACACAGGGGCAGCGACGGATACCGGTGCAATACGCGAAACGCGTCGTGGGGCGACGTGTCTATGGTGGGCAGTCAACGCACATTCCCTTGCGAATCAATGCGGCTGGCGTGATTCCCATCATCTTCGCCCAATCGATCATGTTTCTTCCGGGCACGCTGACGCAATTCTGGCCCCAGAGTGAACTGATGCAGAGCATGGGGACATACTTCTCCACGAACTCGCTCTTCTACTGGTTCTTCTACGGGATGATGATCATTTTCTTTACGTACTTTTATACCGCCATCGTCATGGATCCGAATCAATTGTCGGACAATATGAAGCGTCACGGTGGCTTCATTCCGGGTGTGCGGCCAGGGAAGCGCACGGCCGCCTACATCGACAGTATTCTGACGCGGATTACCCTTCCGGGGTCCTTTGCGTTGGCTGCCGTCGCCGTGTTTCCCTTTTTCGTGATCGAGCAATTCAATGTGACGCCGTCCTATAGCCAGTTCTTCGGTGGTACTGGATTGCTCATCATTGTCGGTGTGGCTCTCGACACACTCCAACAGATCGAGTCCCAACTGATGACCCGTCACTATGAGGGATTCATGAAGAAGGGCCGTATTCAGGGCCGGCGTTAGAGGCTACAGTGGACATAGCAGGAGACAAGGGACGTGAAAGTCAAAGCATCTGTCGGCAAGCGTTGTGCCGACTGCAAGATCATCCGGCGCCACGGGGTAGTGCGCGTCATCTGTAAGCGGAATCCACGGCACAAGCAGCGCCAGGGCTAAACGCTACAGCGAAAAACTATAGAAGGCTTAGGAGCAAATACATGGCACGCATCGCCGGGGTAGATCTTCCCCGCGACAAGAGCATCCGCATCGGCCTGACCTACATCTACGGTATTGGGCGGACATCGGCCGAAGCGATTCTCGCCGAATCGAAGCTCGATCCAATGGCGAAGGTGCACACCCTCACCGAGGAGCAGGTCACGCAGTTGCGCGGCATCATCGAACGCAGCTATCGCGTGGAAGGAACTCTGCGCGGAGAGGTGAACATGAACATCAAACGTCTGATGGATATCGGCTGCTATCGTGGCCTTCGCCATCGACGTGGACTGCCGGTTCGTGGGCAGCGCACGCAGACAAATGCGCGCACACGGAAGGGTCCGAGACGAGCGATCGCCGGCAAGAAGAAGGCGCCTACCACCAAGTAGGCGACAGAGCGCCTCGAGCAGAGGTGCTGCGGAGACTCGGCCCAGCTGATTCTCCGGACCTGTAAGAAACACATGTGCGTCGCAGTCGGCGCCGCACATTCATGTAGACTTTAGCAGGACGTTAGAAGAGTTGCCAGCAGAGAGAGGCCGTCGTCGGCGCAAGAAGTCTAAGAAGGTAGAAGCACTGGGTGTGGCGCACATCTTATCCACCTTCAACAACACGATTATCACCCTCACCGATGTTGAGGGCAACGTGCTTTCCTGGGCGACTCCGGGCAAGGTCGGAATCGTCGGAAGCCGAAAGTCGACGCCCTTCGCGGGGCAGCTGGCTGCAGAACGGGCTGCCCAGGAAGCGGTGAGCATGGGGCTGCGTCGGGTCGAAGTCTGGGTCAAGGGCCCGGGCGTTGGCCGCGATTCCGCGATCCGTGCTCTACAGAACGCCGGTCTGGAGATTTCGGCGATCCGTGATGTTACGCCGGTGCCGCACAACGGCTGCCGTCCTCCCAAGCGTCGCCGTGTGTAAGCGACGGTATTCACCAGCCGAGACGACTCGACCATGAGCAGATATACAGGACCCAATTGCCGCCAGTGCCGCCGCGAGGGAGCAAAGCTCTTCCTCAAGGGAGAGCGCTGCAATCTTGAGAAGTGTGCCTTTGAGCGCAGGTCTTATGCGCCAGGGCAGCACGGGCAAGGCATGCGCCGCAAGCAATCGGAATACAGCGTTCAGTTGCGTGCCAAGCAGAAGATGGCCCGGATCTACGGCATCCGAGAGGGCCAGTTCCGCAAATATTACAAAGAATCAACTCGAGTTCCGGGTGTCAGCGGTGAGAACTTGCTGCGTCTGCTTGAGGGCAGGTTAGACAATGTTGTGTTCCGACTTGGGATGGCTCCCTCACGCAAAGCAGCCAGGCAGTTGGTGCGTCACAATCACTTCACCGTGAATGGGCGACGTGTGAACGTTCCGTCCTATTTGACGGGGCCGGGTGATGTCATCTCCGTCGCCGAGAGCAGTCGCAAGTTGGAGGTCATTCAGGAATCGATGCGTCGTTCGCGTGAACTGGTCGCTTGGCTGACGGTAGACAAGGCAAACCTTGTGGGTACCGTGTCCGAGCGCCCGAATCGTGGTGACATCCCAACACCGGTCGAGGAACAGCTCGTTATCGAGTTCTATAGCCGCGTGTAGGGAAACCAGTACACACATTACTTCCGGACCGTTCATCGGGCCGGCTGCTGCGGGCTGGTCCCGCGAGGTGGCGCCGAGGGCGCTTAGAAACGGGTGGCGCGAGTCGTCGCGATTCATCCGAATCCGAATCACATTTCACGTTCCCAGCTCATGGGGGATAGAGATCCATATGGCCCTTGAAGGTCTGCAGATGCCCAGGTTGCTCGAGATCGACCAGGACAGCCTCACCGATACCTACGGACGCTTCGTCATGCAGCCGCTTGAGCGCGGTTTCGGCGTCACTGTCGGTCATGCCCTACGTCGTGTACTCGTCTCCTCAATTCAGGGAGCCGCGATCAAGTCCCTGAATATCGAAGGTGTGCAGCACGAATTTACTGTTGTAAAAGGTGTCCGAGAGGATATCCCCGAGATCGTTCTCAATCTCAAGGAAGTCGCCCTGCGCTATCACGGTGAAGAAGACCGTACGATCCGTGTGCATGCGAAGGGGCCGAGCGAAGTGAAAGCAAAGGATCTGGCCGTTGATGCCTCGGTGGACGTCATGAACCCAGATCTCCATATCGCCACGCTTGGCAAAGACGCAGAGCTCAAGATGGATCTCATGATCGGCACAGGTCGCGGATACGTGTTCGCTGAAGACAACAAGGTTGCGGACCAACCGATCGGCACGGTCCCACTGGATGCGAATTTCTCGCCCGTGCTGAAAGTAAACTATGAGATCGAGAATGCTCGTGTCGGTCGCCGAACGGACTACGACCGCCTCACTATAGAGGTGACGACCGATGGTGCCCTGTCGCCACAGGATGCCGTTGCTCAGGCGGCACGAGTTCTCATCGACCACTTCGGTCTGATCGCAAACTACGAGCAGGAGCCCGCCCCTGCCGAAGAGAAGGAAGTCGATGAGGAGACCAAGCGTGTCGCACGCATGCTGGCCATGCCCGTCGATGAACTAGAATTGTCCGTGCGTTCGGCAAACTGCCTGCGGGCGGCTGGTATTTCCACCCTGCATGAATTGGTTTCAAAGAGTGAAGCGGAGATGTTGAAGTTCCGGAACTTCGGCCGCAAGTCACTCAATGAGTTAGGAGACATTCTGACGTCGCTTGACTTGGCGTGGGGGATGGACATCTCCAAATACGACGGTGTTGAGGTCGAAGACGAGCCCGCGAGCTCCTTGGCCGAGGACTTCTAGAAAGACTGATCGGAATCTATCATGCGACACGGTAAAAAGACGGCCAAACTCGGTCTCGGCAGATCCCATCGTAAAGCGATGATGGGGAACATGGCCGCGTCTCTGTTTGAGCACGAGATCATCTCCACGACGAGTGCCAGGGCAAAGGCTCTGCGAAGCACTGCGGAAAGCCTGATTACGTTTGCCAAGCGTGGTGATCTTCACGCACGACGCCAGGTCTTGAGGGTTATCGCCAACAAGACCGTCGTGGCTAAACTCTTCGACGACATTGGACCACGGTTTTCTGAACGGCCCGGTGGGTATACTCGCCTCATCAAGACGGGACCAAGACGTGGTGATGGAGCGGAGATGTGCTTGATTGAACTCGTTGATCGCTCTGGCGACTCGGCGGTGAGCGAAGATCTTCCCGAGGCAGAGGAAGAGAATCAGGGCGACGAGTAGTCGTCATCGGAGGCGAGCTAGCGTGCTCGCCTCACGGCCGGTGTAGCATCCCGAAATCTGATCAAACCTTCTGTGACGAGACGGAGGCCCGTTGCCTCCGTCTCGTTTTCTTTTTTCGCCAGAGTGACGGGGGCGAGCATGAAATGTGGTGAGCACATCACCCTCGATATCGAGCGGCTTAATGCCAAAGGAGACGGTGTCGGTGTCTGCGATGGCCGAGAGGTGGTCGTCCCCCGCGCCGTGCCGGGAGACCGTGCGCTCGTTTACCTGAGAAGAAAGCGAAAGGGGCGCTTCGAGGGCGTTGTCGATGATCTGATCGAACCTGGCGTGGAGCGCATCGACCCAGCTTGTGTGCACTTCGGAGTGTGCGGCGGCTGTCGCTGGCAGGACATTGAATACGATGATCAACTGAAGATCAAGGAGAGTCTAGTCCACCGTCTCGTGGCAGAGCAGGACCTGACCGCAGGTTCGTGGCGACCGATTCTGCCAAGTCCCCAGCAAAACTTCTATCGAAACAAGATGGAATTCTCTTTTGGCAGCGGCCCCGACGGCGTCCCCCAGCTTGGGCTACACATGCGCGGGCGCTACAATCGCGTCTTTGATCTGGAGACGTGTTGGCTTCAGTCAGAGGTTTCGAACCGAATCGTAGACAGCGTACGCTCCCACGCGACACGACTGAAACTGCCGGTCTACGACCTACGCAGCCATGAGGGGTTGCTTCGCTTTCTCGTCGTACGAGATGCGAAGCGAACAGGGGAGGTCATGGTGAATCTCGTCGTCTCTTCGTATCCGCACGGTGGCGTCGATGATCTACTCGCATCCGTGTTCGAAGATCTTGGCAGACAGATCACAAGCTGCATCGTAACGAAACATTCAGGCCTCGCCCAGGTCGCAATCGGCGAAGAAGAGTTTCACATCCGCGGTGACGGGCACATGTGGGAACGTTGTGGCGACATTGAGTATGCGATCTCTTCGCGCTCCTTCTTCCAAACGAACACGATAGCCGCTGAGCGATTGTACGAGACGGTCTGTGAACTTGCCGGCGATCTTACACAGAGCGATGTCCTGGATCTCTACGCCGGAACGGGCGGCATGTCTTTGCACCTGGCACAACATGCACGAAGCGTGATCGGCGTCGAATCTGTCTCTGAGGCTGTTGTGGACGCTCGGCGCAACGCCGAACGCAACGAGATTGGAAACTGCAGGTTCGTCAGTACCCTGGCCGAGGACCTGCTGGCCGACGCGACCGCAAAGGAACGACGCTACGACCTGGTTGTGGTGGATCCGCCACGGGCAGGACTACACAAGAAGGTGATCCAGGGCATTCTCGACCTGGGTCCTGACCGATTCCTCTATGTATCCTGTAATGCGGAGTCCCTGGCGCAGGATCTGGCCGAATTCGTCAGTGGGGGATATGAGATCCAGGTAGCTCAGCCTGTGGATCTGTTCCCACATACACCCCACTGTGAGGTCATCACATCTCTGATTCGGACACCTTCATGGCAGCGGTAACGACGTTTCTCGCACCAATATCTTCGGATTGACCATCGGCTACGATATCTCTATCATAAGTGGAATCAACAAGTTCCGCGATTCCGACGCTGCCGTTCCTCGAGAGAGGTGTTTTTGTGGGTAAGGTCAAAGCAGAAAAGAAAAAGGGCGTCAAGAAGAAGAAGGCGGCAGGCGAAAAGGCCGCTGATGGCGCCAAGGCACCGGCGGAAAAACAGCCGCCCAAGCCCTTTTCCCGGCCAGAGCTGTTCTCAAAAGCCAAAGAGCTACAGACGCTGTTTGCTCCATTTCGCGAAGCGGAGGTCAACGCAGAGATTCTGCGACCTCGGATGCAGACAGAATCTGTTGAGAACGGCCGAGGTCAGGGTCTGCTGTGCGGGTTTTCCTTCCGCAAGTTCAAGGAGGTTCCCAAGGCCGTCGTGTTCATGCACGCACCGCGCTCCAAAGGGGGCGGAGCCTTTGAACCGACCGATCGATTTCTCACGGCCGGCGAGCAGGTCAGACTGACCTATACCACAACCGTCGACGACTCAGAAGGCCCTGTGTATTTCCTGGCCAAGGGTTTCTTCCTGCGCAAGTCCTTCTACATCAAGGAGGACCCGAACAATGCCGGCAAACATTGGGCAGGTCCGCGAGAGGAAGCAGAGAAGAAGTTCTCCAAGGATGTACTTGTCCGCAGCGAGGACATTATCGAGATCCGCATCGATACGGTAAACTCTTTTCCGGGTGGTCCCGGCAGAACGGACCGCCAGGTATTGGAGCGCTACTTGTCCGGCGCAAAGCTACTGATCTTCCCCGGTGGGGGAGGATGGAATCAGAAGAGCACGCAGGGGAACTTCTTCGACGCGATTCGAGACCCCCTCGACAAGTATGTCGAACGTGAAGATCTGAAGGTGATCGATGACATTGTCATCGACATGTTTGAGAACACGGGCGATATCACCTTGATGATCAAGGAGCGCCTCGTGGAAGGCATCGATCACGAGGTCGCACGTCCATCGGTCATTAAGAAGCCGAACGAGAATATTGGCGAGATCAACATCAAACTCGGTTTCCTTCTGTACTTCCGAATGGATGAAGGGATCGCTGAATCGCTGGCTCGAGGGTTCCCAAAAAAGGCGGGCAAAGAGGTGGATGCCTATCTACCCTTGCTGCTTGAGCGTGTAGAGGATGCCCGTGAGCAATACCGAGTCACCTTCCGCGTCTTTCCACGTGATCTGATTGAGGAGCGAGGGCGCAATTCGATGGAGCGTGGTTTGAAGTTTATGCCACCCTACGCCCTGCATCAGGGCGCCGAAAACCAGAATACCTTCAGTAAGCTGCTCATCCTTCTCAATCAGCGTTTCCGTGAAGATGAGAAGCCGGAAGAGGACAAGCTGAAGAGTGAAAAGCTGAAGGCTTCGGTGGACAAGCGAATCGAAGAACGCAGAGGACATCATACCGACGAGAAGCTGAAGTCCGCGTTTCAGGATCGAGTTTCGGCGAAGAAGCGCAAAGAAGAAGAGGGCTGATTCTCGTGAGAGAGCGCTCGTCCTCAAGTAGCGGTCGAGCACGACGAACGGGGAACCAGCGCAAAAAAATAGAGGGGTAGCGGAATTCTCGATCCGCTACCCCTCGTTTTTTTGCCCGAGTGTGTCACTCAGCTGCGGCGTAACTAACTGGCGGCGTTGCTCCCCTCCGCACCGCGTGGTTGGGATCGTTGGAGATCCTTTGCACGGTTTTCCAGATGGCGGATCAGCTGGCTCAGGTGCATATGGCATTCGCGCAGATGGATGTTGTCCTTCATTAAGCGCGTGTAGCGCCAATTGATGATCTCATCCTCCTCCATTGGTACGCCCTGAGCATCGTAGGCGAACTGGATTCCGTGTTGGAGAACTCGACGTTCGCCGTGATGTGCCATATGTGTGCGAACGACCTGACCCACAATGGAGAATTTTGGCGGGAGCTCGGGCTCGAACTTCTTCACCGTCTCAGGGAATTCCATATGGGGGTAGAAGGTGAGATGCAGCATGGGCACCTTCAACTCCTCGAACGCCTTCTGCCAATAGTCACCGTCGAAGTTAGCTTCGTCCTCGACATTCGGAGGACACTTGTCCCCCAAGACGAGCTTCAGAAAACTCGAGCTGGACTCGATGAGGACACCCCCAATCGAGTAATCGATCAGAGAGATCGAAAGGCCGTTTTCCTTCCGCGCAAACTCTAACGGACGCACGACCTCATTCTGGGTTCGCGCTTCCAAGACCTCCAACAACATCTCACACTGCTTGTCATCGTGAGAGAAGCGCGTGATGATTTGCTCTCCCGGATGAATGTTGTATGGGTTGTCCTGTCCCTTCTTGATCCCCGCCTTCTGCGATTTCTTCAAGTAGAGCACATCACGCAGAGATTCCATGTCAAGGCCGAGGATGTTGATGTCACCCAGGAGCAACTCCTCGTCGGGTTTTTTCACCATGCTCGAGGAAGTATCTCTAATCACCTTGGTCACGTTTACACAGCGATCGTTGGGCTCCTTCGTCAGCATCTGATCGCGGAACTCGTTGATGCTCTCGCCGGTCGTAAAAGCCCGATGCGGCGGCGGATCGTGATAGGGGGCCGCCTGCAGATCGCTGATCAGAACCGGTGGAGCACCCTCTGATTTGAATTTGTGGTTTGTGCTCTTCAGATACGTATCGAAGGTGATATGTGTCGTGACGGGGATCCGTGAGTCACCGTAGTTCTGCAATGTATATCGGTAATACCCGCGCTTTTCTTTCTTCGAGATCTTGCCGACAGGCAACAGCTTGTAGGCCGATTTGGCGTTGAAGTCGAGGGATTCGACAACCTCAGGCAGCAACCGGAAGCGCCCGATGATGCGACAGTCGAGAGTATGAGGGACACGACGACTGAAGAACTGCAGTCGAATCACCTTGCTGCTTATGCTGTTGGTGCTCTTCAGATTGTCCGGCGAGGTGATGTAGATGTTCGCACCTTCGGCGTAGATCTTCTTGTTCCGTCGAAGAAAGAAGGACTTCCCCAGATCTTCCATCTCCTCGTCGTCGCCAGGTGTAGGCATATAGACGAGGGTAGATGGGGGACTCGTCTGCCCCAATTGTGCGATCTCGACGTGCGGGTCGAAGGACGGGCCCTTGTGTTTCTTACGAGTCAGGAAGTCAAACATATCCTAAGGCCACCATGGCGGGCGAAAGCAGGGAGTCGACGCAGGAAATTCACCAAAAGCCCCGTGTGAGTTTCGATACGGGGCCGGAGCCGCAAAACTGCCGGAAGTTGATATGTTTAATATACTTAGACCATATTGACTGTCAAGAACTACCTCGTGGCTTTGACGGGATCTGAGCGGAGTATTGGGCGTCCATCCTGCTCGCCGTCATAGGCGGTTGCATGCCTCGAATCCCTCTATAAACCTTCACCGACATCGGTGTCGTCGAGGCAACAACAGAGCACAGATCGAGATCGTATGCCATCTGGCAGTGCCACGGCGCTGCCAGCTTGGCATAGCCGACGTTTGCAGTCGCGTTTTTTGAGAGAGACCAAGGGTTGGTACGGCAATTGCTATGGGGGCAGGGGCCATCGATTAATCCCGGAATCCCAGCCACGGAGAGTGCCATGGTTGCCACTGAAACGTCCAGCATCCCCTTGCCAACACATGTACTGGCGGTCCCACTATCGGAGCCGGTGCCCTTTCCGACGCAGCAGTTGCGCCCCTGACCGTCACCGATCCAGTCCTGGCACGTGTCTTGGAGACAAAACTTGCCTCTGGGGAGCGGCTCGCCGTTCTGGTCGACGATGCAGCCCTCGCCCATGAGGATCCCACAAGTGAATCGGTCGGGGTGCTGTCCGCGGTACACCAGGCCCTGCGGACCCCCGATCAGCATCTACAGATTCTGATCCGTCCGCCACAGCGTGTGCGGGTAGAGGACCTGGTCCGCACCGAGCCCCACGTGGTGGTACGGATTGAAGCCATGTCCGACGACGATGACCTAACCGAAGAAACCCACGCCGTCGGTCGGACTCTTGCCCAGCAGTTCGATCGTTGGTCAGACCTGCAGCCGCAGATCCCTGGAGAAAGCCGTGTGCATGCCCAGCAACTGGCCCGTCGACCTGGACCACTGAGTGATTTCGTCACCGCCAGTCTCGATCTGGATGACAGCCAGAGGCAATCCCTCTTGAGCCAACGTGCCGTGCGTCTCTGGTTGGATCTGTTGCTGCCAATTCTCGAGCACGAGCTGCAGATGTTGGAGATGGGAGAGAAGATCCAGCAGCAGGTTCGCCGGGAACTGGGTCAGGGGCAACGGGAGCACTTTCTGCGCGAGCAGATGAAGGCGATCCAGAAAGAGCTCACTGGAGCGGAGGACACCGATGTCGATTCGCTGCACGAACGGGTAGCGCGGGCAAGGTTATCCGACGAGGCCCGATCTGAGGCTGAGCGGGAACTGGCCCGACTCGATCAGATGCAGGCGGGGTCAGCCGAAGCATCGGTTGTTCGCAGCTATGTAGAGACTCTCGTGGAGTTGCCTTGGCAGCGCAGAGCGCGCGAGCGTCTGGATGTACAGCGAACGCGAAACGTTTTGGATCGGGACCACGAGAAGACTCGAGCTCGTCAAAGAACGTATTCTGGAATACGCGGCGGTCCGAAAACTGGGTGGCGGAGCGGCTCGTGCACAGGTTTTGTGCTTCGTGGGGCCTCCGGGCGTGGGCAAGACTTCACTGGCCCGGAGTATTGCCCGTTCTCTGGGTCGAAAGGTCCTGCGTCTGTCCCTTGGTGGTGTGCGTGACGAATCCGAGATCCGCGGTCACAGGCGAACCTATGTGGGGGCCATGCCCGGCCGCCTCATTCAGGGCATGCGCACGGTGGATCAGCGGAATCCAGTAGTCGTGCTCGACGAGATCGACAAACTCGGAGCTGATTTTCGCGGTGACCCAGCCGCGGCACGGCTGGAGGTCCTTGATCCAGAGCAGAATCATGCCTTTGTCGATCACTATCTCGACGTACCCTTTGATCTGTCTGAAGCGATCTTCATCACCCCACCGCCAACGGTCTCGACACGATTCCGCCGGCTTTGCTGGATCGTATGGAGGTGATCCAGCTTCCGGGCTACTCCGACGAAGACAAGATTCGTATCGCCAAAAAGCATCTGTTGCCACACCAGTTGAAAGCGAACGGTGTCGGTAGGCGTCGTCTCGTGCTGGAGGATGAGGTCATGCGCCACATCATACGTGGCTACACCCGCGAGGCAGGGGTTCGGAACTTGGAACGCGAACTGGCCAAGATTGGGCGTCGCATCGCCAGGCAGGTGGCAGAGGGAGTCCGAGGGCCCTTCAAAATCGATCTGGAGACCTTACCAGACTATCTTGGTCCGACAAAGCTCCATGAGGAAGACGAGTCGGATGGCGAAGATCTCCCTGGGATCGTGTCGGGACTCGCTTGGGCGCTGGCTGGTGGCGAAGTCATGGTGGTCGAAGCGACGCGAATGCGTGGCGAGGGCCTCCAGTTGACGGGTCAGCTCGGCGACGTGATGAAGGAGTCTGCCAGAATCGCCTTGTCCTACATCCGCGCTCATGCTGAGAGATTCGATATCGACGAAGGGCTCTTCGAGCAGCAAGCCCTGCATGTCCATCTGCCGGCCGGCGCGGTGCCGAAGGATGGCCCGTCTGCAGGTGTCGCCCTGGCCCTGTCGTTGGTATCGCTGCTGAGTGATCGGCCAGTGCATGCTGACGTGGCGATGACGGGTGAACTGACGCTGCGGGGACGAGTGCTGCCTGTGGGTGGGGTCGAGCAGAAGATCCTGGCTGCCCGACGCTCGGGGAAGAAGACCGTCATCCTGCCGCGTCGTAACGAGAGAGACCTGAATGCGTTGGCACCTGAAATTCGCTACCATCTCGAGTTTGTCTTCATCGATCGCTTCGATGAGGCCGTGGCCGTCGCCCTTCACGAACCCTCGATGTCCAGCGTGAGGAAATTGTGAGAGAGGAGTTGGATTGACACCGACTGATCTGGCATCGCCACCCCGTGTCCTTCTCGTGCTACCACAAGATGAAGGAGCCGGGGCCCTGGAAGGGTATCTCAAGGAGCGTGGATTCGAAGTGCTGCGAGTGCACGAGGGGGCCGCCGGCTACGACGTTCTCGATCGCGAGCCTGTGGACGTACTGATCAGTTACCTGCAAACGGCCCGTATCGACGGGATGCGCCTGATTCAGTTGGCTCGCCAGAGGAATGCCGAGATCTGTTCCATCATTCTCGCCTCCAGTGACGAAATCGAGCTCGGTACGGAGGCGATGCGCCAAGGGGCGTATGACTTCCAGGTCCGTCCCGTGAATCTGACGAAGATCGGCGCCGTGCTGGACCGCGGCCTCTCGTATCAGCGCCTTGTTGGAGAGGTGAGCGATCTGCAGCGGCGACTGGACGATCGCTATCGGATCGGTCGTATTCGTCGTCGATCCTCGGCCTGGAATCGGATCTACGCGCAGGCGGAGCAGGTTGCTTCTTCAAGGGCCACAGTGCTTCTCGTGGGAGAGACGGGAACAGGGAAGGGGGAAGTGGCTAAGGCGATTCATCAACTGAGTCCACGACGAAATCGCCCCTTTGTTGAGACCAACTGCGGCGCCCTGCCCGACAGCATCGTAGAGAGTGAGTTGTTCGGTCACGAACGTGGCGCTTTCACTGGCGCCAGTACGTCACGCAAGGGACGTTTCGAACTTGCCGATGAAGGCACTCTGTTTCTGGATGAAGTGGGTGATCTGTCAGGCGCCACACAGGTCAAACTTCTGCGCGTGATTCAGAGTGGCGAATTCGAACGGGTAGGCGGGACGCAGACACAGCGTGTCGACTCTCGACTGTTGGCGGCGACCAACCGTGATCTGGAGCAGATGGTCGAGGAGGGATCCTATCGACAGGATCTGTTTTATCGGCTGAATGTCGTCACGATCAAGATCCCACCCCTGCGCGAGTGTGGAGACGACATCCCGTTGCTCGTGAACGAGTTCCTGCGCGAATTCTGCCTGGAGAACGACAAAGAGTTACGCATGCGGTCAGAAGTGATGGATCTGCTCACCGACTACAAATGGCCGGGGAACGTGAGAGAGTTGAAGAACTGTCTCGAGGGTATGGTGGTGATGGCGAAGAATGGAGCCGAACTCTCCGAGGCGGACATTCCCTCACCCATTCGTCAAGCGCCCCGGCGTGCCGGCAGCGGGGGGATCAACGCCGGGATGACCATGCGAGAGATCGAAAAGGAGGCGATTGTGGCGACGCTGAAAGCCGTCGATTTTGATCGACGCAAGGCGGCCAAGATGCTGGAGATTGGCCTGAGTACCCTCTACCGCAAAGAAAAGGAATACGGCCTCAGATTACAGAACACAGCCTGATCAGGTCTACCCGCGACGTGCGTAATACTCGCGAATCATGCGATCCAACGTATTGGCCGGCGCATGAACGATGTCGTCATCGATCGTCAACTCGACGATCTCCAGTAGTTTCAGGCCATGACCATAGTCGGCGAACAGTTCTGCACAGAGGTTATTCGTCGGCCGTTCCTGCTCCGCGGCGCTTTTCTTCAGCCAGTCGCGAGCCTTGTCGGTGAAGGTCAGTCGAACGCCGTGCTCGCTCTCAAAGCGTCGGCAATACCCATTCAGAGATTCCTCCAGAAGGTAGCTGTCCAGTTTGCCCTCCGGGTCGCTGACGATCTCATCAGTCACGCGAAAGTGCTCTACGTCAAGGGAGGGAAGCCGGCATTCGTAACTGATCAGAATCCGTTCGACGGCGCTGACCAAGCCGCGGGCACCGGTGCTCTCCTCGAAGGCGCTGTCGGCGATTCCTTGAAGCGCCTCGTCGGTAAATTCCAACTCGATGCCGTAGGCCTGGAAATCCCTTACCTTGGACAGGACGACGCTGCTATTCGGACTGCGCAGAATCTGCAGTAGATCATCGCGTTTGAGAGGCTCGAGAATGGCCAGGACCGGCAAGCGTCCGATGAATTCGGATTCAAAGCCGTACTCCATCAGGTCTTCAGCCCGAACGTGACTCAGCAGATCCACGTCGTCAGCCAGTAGCTCATCATCGGTTGGATGGCGGAAACCCATCGTACCACTGTTCAGGCGGTGACTGACGATGTCGTTGAGTCCGGCGAAGGCCCCACTCACGACAAACAGGATATCCCGAGTGTTCACCTTCTTGCGATCGACCTTGCCCGTGCGCTGCATCTGCATCACCGATTCCATCTGCGACGACAGGTCATGGGGTGAACGCAGATCGACTTCCGTCTCCTCCATCAGTTTCAGGAGATTTCGTTGAACACCCGTGCGCGAAACATCCGGACCCGAAGAGCGACCACTTGCGGCGATCTTGTCGATTTCGTCGATGTAGATGATGCCATGCTCGGCGAGTTCGATCTGTCCGTCCGCTTCATTGACCAACTCTCGGACGAGATCTTCCACGTCGCCGCCCACATAGCCGGTTTCTGAGAATTTGGTCGCGTCCGCCTTGACGAAGGGCACACCGAGGTGGCGCGCAATGAGGCGCACGAGGAAGGTTTTCCCGACCCCCGTGGGCCCGATCATGAGTACGTTATTCTTGATCCGGCCTACGACGTCTTCGTCATCATCACGAGGTAAGCTGAGCCGGTTGAAATGAGTGCAGATCTTCGTCGAGAGAATGGCCTTGGTTCGCTCCTGACCGATCACGTATTTGTCGAGATGCTCGATCAGTTCGGCGGGTTTCAGATGGAATTCAAGGGGGGCCGGCTCAGTACTGGCGTGTTGATCACCGTCGGCCCCAGAGGTTTCACTTCCGGCATTCTCGGTAGGACCGGGTTCGGTCTCCTGGCCGGTGAGTATGCGACGTAGTTGCTCCGGGTCGAGACCCGGTTTCTCCATTCGAAAGGACATGGTCCATTTGGCTCGCGATCAGGGGGACACCAACTTGCCGAAGCGATCGGCACTGGTGGAAACGGGAGCAGAGTCTGGCTCCGGACTGCGTGGCGAATGTAACCGTGCCCTTCGTCATCTACAAGGTTGGCGACGGCTATGGATGCTCGTATCCCTGGCCCTGATTCCCATCCTTGTTTCGCCTGCGCTTGCGGTCCGCCTCTCACCGCAAGCAGATCACGATTTCGAACTGGGGCTCAGCGCCTATGAGCAGGACGATCTGCGAGAGGCCCGCAAACGGTTTGAGGCCATCGTTGAGTCTCCCGAAAACCAACGAACCAGTGCCGCACTTCTGATGCTGACACGCACTCTGCTGCGGGCGGAACAGTTTCGCGGCGGGCTCGACGTCGCCAAACGACTGGAGCGGGAGTATCCGAACAGTCGATACGCAGCAGACGTGCAATTGCTGATCGGCGACTGCTATCTGGGCCTGCAACGGCGATACGAAGGGGCCGTCCATTACGCAGGACTCCTCGATGATCTGACGGCCCCTATCGCTTTGCGCGCCAGTGCGGCGGAACGTTTAACCGTCATTTTTCGAAACCATCTGATCTCACGGGATGCACAAGGCAGGATCCGATCACGTGTCGGCACCGAAGGGTTGCTGCCAGAATCGCTTCTGTACGGAGAGGGACGCTGGTATGCGCGTCTTGGGTGGGGGCCGCAGGCACGCGAACGACTCAGCGAATACCTGCGCACGAACGCTGATGGGATCTTTGCCGAACTGGCTCGTCTTCGCCTTGCCACCATGGGTGGCGGGGGCGCGGCACCTGCCATGCAGGTAGATACGACGGCAGCTGTCGATGAATGGCAAACCAGCCCCATCCGTCCCGGCGTGCCACGGCTGGGGATTCTGCTGCCTCTCACGGGGCAGAGTGAAGCGGACGCCGCCATCGCCTCGGTGGGTCGAGAGATCCTCGACGGGATTCGTTATGCAAACGAAGAAGCAGGAGAACCCTTCGACCTGGTGATCGAAGATACGGGGGCAAGATATGTGGATTTCGAAGGTGAAGTGTTGCCAGTTCGCCAGAGCGAGGGCAGTCGCCTGATCCGTGTCGTCAAAGGTGCGCGGTGGCTCATCGAAGAAGGCGGCGTAGAGGCGATCATCGGTCCCATCTACAGCACCTCCTGCGTTGCCGCTGCCGCTGTCGCAGAGGCGGCAGGTGTGCCCCTGCTGGCCCCCCTGGCGCAGCAGAGTGGGCTGGATTCACTCGGTCGTCACATCTTCCAGTTGAATCCGATCGCCGAGGTGCAGGGGCAGGCACTGGCCGAATACGCGACGCTCGTTCTCGGCCTGGAGACGCTGGCAATTCTGTCTCCCCTGAGTGACTACGGTGCTGCTTTCGAGCGCAGTTTCACGAGAGCGGCGACGCTGAATGGTGGCCGGATCGTGATGAGCGATCAGTATTTCCCTGAGGAGACGACCGATTTCCACCGGCAGTTCGAGTCACTGCGCCGGGTAGGTTTTGAACTGCAGCCGGCACAGGAACGAGTCGACTCCTTGGCGACGCTCGATTCGCTTGCCGTTGCTCTTCTGGATACAACGCTTGAGGGGGAGTGGACATTCATCGAAGTGATCGAAGGCGTCGTTGACGAAGAACCGCCCGACTCGAGTGAGGTTTTCCTGAACAGCGTCGACGGGGTCGTCGTCGTTGTCGAGCATTTTGACGATGCAAAGACGATCGCGCCACAACTGCATTTCCATCGACTCGAAACGCAGATGCTGGGCAACGATATCTGGTACGATCCTGAGGCCATCCACGCCATGAGTGCAACAGAGCGGGGCCACTTGGCAGGCTGTGTCTTCGTCACGCGGCGCCAAGGCGGGCCAGCAGAACAGGAATTCCTCAATCAGTATCGTAGTCAACGGCAAAGAGATCCGGGTTATGCTGCCGATGGATACGATGCCGCCCGACTTCTGCTGGATGGCTGGCAGCAAGGGCACGGAGACCGGCGCCGACTGCGCGACTGGCTCGAGCAGGTCAGAGAGTACGATGGTGCTTCGGGTCGGGTCGCCTTCGCCGACGATCGTCGCGTAAACAGTGCCTTGACGCTGCTACGGATCGATGCGGATGGTTCAGCGCAGGCCCTGGGTGCCGAGGAACTGCCGGTGATTGTTGATGACCAGTTTTCCGCCGATCTGCCCGCAGCCGACTTGCCTGCCGCTGATCTTCCAGCCGAGAGTGATCCTGACGAGCCGGTGGAAGACGAATCCTGGGATTCCGACCCCGACCAAGGGTCGTAACCGAGTTGCCGCCCTGGGCCGCGGCGGCTACATTTTACAGCTTCGTTCCTGGATTTCTTGTTTCATCGGGTCGTAAATGTCCACCGCCTTGGGGGGGAGTTGCGCCAGGCACTTCTAGAAGCAGAAGAGTATCGACACCATGCCGACTTACGACTATGAGTGCCCAAAGTGTGGCCACGAATTTGAGGCCTACCAGCCAATCACCGAGGACGCCCTCACCAAATGCCCGCAGAAGGGCTGCCGGGGAAAGGTCCAGCGTCTGATTGGGGGCGGTGGCGGATTGCTGTTCAAGGGATCGGGTTTCTACATCACCGATTATCGAAGTGACAACTACAAGAAGGCCGCAAAGGCCGATTCGAGTTCTTCGTCCTCTGGTGGCGATAGCTCGGGTGGGGAAAGCAAATCGTCGAGTTCTGACAGCTCGTCGAGTTCGAGCGACAAGTCTTCGGCTTCCTCATCGTCGAAGTCTGACTAATTTTTCAACAAGACGACGGGAACCGGGCCACGACTCAAGCGTCGAAGCCTGTTGTCCCGGTATTTTTCGCACCCAACCATCGCAGATGGAAGCCTGACTGATGTGCTTCAGAAATCGTGCTACCCGGGCACCTCAGCCCTTCAACTCCGATCCGATTTCATTGCCCATGACCCACGCTATCTCTGTCATTGCCAGGGATTTCTCTGCCGCGTCCTGCATGGTCTGGGCGTGTATGGCCGTTGGGCTGTTGGCCTGTTCAGGCCCCTCGCCAGAGCAGCAGCTGGCCGCTGCCGAGGCCGCCGCCGTTGAAGCGGCTCATGACAGCACAAAACTGACACACGCCACGCACCTGCTGGAAGGGGTGATTTCCGCCCAGCAAGACACGCCGAACGCCTCCCGCGCACTCAAATCCCTCGCAGTACTGCTTCAGCAGCGTGGTGACCTTGAGGGGGCCATCGCCGGCTACCAGCGATTGCTCGATCTGTATCCTGGCAGTGCCGAGGCGGATGAAGCACAATTCATGATCGCCTTTATCTATGAGGAACATCTCGGAGATTTCGAGGCCGCTCGTAAAGCCTATCAAGCCGTTATCGACAATCATCCTGGCACAGAGTTGGCGGCAAACGCTGAACGTCTGTTGCCGAATGTGGGCCGTGCACCGGAAGAGTGGGTGAACTTCCAGGACGATCCAGCCTCCCCGTGAGCCCCGACGCCGAGGGAGAAACGCAAGGACCTTGAAGCATGCAGAGTAGTCCAGACATCACCGCGCTGACAGAGCGAATCCAGCAGGAGAGTCAACTGCTGGAGCGCGCGTTGGCGGAGATGGATCGGGTCATCGTCGGCCAGCGTCCGATGGTGGAGCGAATTCTAATCGGGTTCCTGTGTGGTGGCCACATCCTGCTCGAGGGGGTCCCCGGCCTGGCCAAAACCCTCACCGTGAGCAGCTTGGCACGCATTATCCAGGCCAGTTTTCACAGAATTCAGTTCACGCCGGATCTACTGCCAGCAGATCTGACCGGCACCTTGATCTACGAGCAAAGCTCTGGAGAATTCGTCGCCCGTAAGGGGCCCATCTTCGCCAACCTTATCCTTGCCGACGAGATCAACCGCGCCCCGGCCAAAGTGCAGAGCGCGCTGCTGGAGGCCATGCAGGAGCGCCAGGTAACGATTGGTGAAGATAGTTTTCTTCTCGATGATCCCTTTCTTGTGATGGCCACACAGAATCCGATCGAGCAGGAGGGTACCTACCCGCTGCCTGAAGCGCAGGTCGATCGCTTCATGCTCAAGGTCAAGGTGGATTATCCGGCTCGCGATGAGGAACGACAGATTCTCGAGCGCATGATGGATGGGGGTGAAACAGATCTGGCGTCGGTGATGGGGGTGGATGACATCCTTCGACTGCGAGAGGCCGTGCAATTGGTCTACACCGACGACAAGATCAAGGACTACATCGTCGACTTGGTACAGGCCACACGCGATCCTGAGCAGGCAGGAATGGCAGACCTCGCGCCGCTGATCGAGTATGGCGCATCGCCAAGGGCGACACTGTTTCTCGCCCGGGCAGCGCGGGCGCACGCATTCCTTCGTCGCCGTGGTTATGTCACGCCAGAGGATGTGAAGGCCGTCGGACTCGACGTCTTGCGCCATCGGGTCGCCATCAGCTACGAGGCCGAAGCCGAGCAGATGGACGCCGATCAGATCGTCGAACGACTTTTCGATCACGTCGAAGTCCCATAACCACGAATCAGCCGTTGCACCGATGATCCCACGCGAGATCCTCGACAAAGTTCAGCTCATCGAGATTCAAACCGGCCGGTTGGTGACGAATCTTTTCGCCGGTGAATACCACTCGGTCTTCAAGGGCCACGGCATGGAGTTCGCCGAGGTACGTGAATACCAGCCCGGGGATGATGTGCGTTCCATCGACTGGAATGTCACCGCACGAGCCGGTGGGAAACCTTTCGTCAAGGTCTACGACGAAGAGCGGGAGTTGACGGTCGTTCTCATGGTCGATGCAAGTGCATCCGGCGCCTTTGGCAGTGACCAACGACTCAAGGGTGAGGTCGCCGTAGAGATTTCTGCCGTGCTCGCTTTTTCAGCCATCAAGAACAACGATCGTGTGGGGCTGTTGATCTTTACCGACGAAGTCGAAGTCTTCGTGCCCCCCAAGAAGGGGAAGCGACACGTGCTCCGTGTCATTCGAGAGCTGCTCTACCACGAGCCACGCGGCCAGCGCACGTCCATCGCTGCAGCATCTGACTATCTTGACCGCGTCGTACGTCGCCACAGTGTCGTGTTCCTGCTGTCCGATTTCATCGACGGCGACTACGAATCGGCACTGCGGCGTCTTCGTCGTCGGCACGATGTGGTTGCCGTAACGATGCAGGATCCACGCGAAGCCGAGTTGCCGACGGTGGGACTGTTGGAACTGGAGGATGCGGAGAGCGGCGAGGTGGCTTTGGTCGATACGGACCATGCGCCGATACGACTGGCCTTCGCCGAGCGATGGGCGCGGCAAAGACGGAATCGGCAACGACTGTTTCGCCGTCTCGATATCGATGAGATCGAGATCGATACGACTCAACCCTATGTACAACCACTGGTGCGCTTCTTCAAAGGACGCATGCCCCGCTCCTGATCGGTGCAGCGTTCTGCGAACAGCCACTGACCTGACCACTTCAGGGAGGTAATGGTACCGTGATCGAAGTAGATCAACTCTCAAAAGAGTATGGTGACGTGACAGCCGTCGACGGTGTGTCGTTTCGTGCCGAACGAGGGCAGATCCTTGGTTTTCTTGGGCCCAATGGTGCGGGCAAGACGACGACGATGCGCATGTTGACCTGCTACCTGCCCCCATCGGCGGGAACGGCCAGTGTTGATGGTTATGACGTGGTCGATGAGTCGATGGAGGTGCGACGACGGATTGGCTATCTGCCAGAGTCTCCGCCCGTCTATATGGATATGACCGTCGATGCCTATCTGGGCTTTGTGGCTCGTATCAAGGGGGTGCCCACAAATCAGATGCGTGCGCGAATCGATGAGACCATGGAGAAGACCGGCGTCGCCCACGTCCGGTCCAATGTGATCGGTCATCTGTCAAAAGGATATCGACAACGCGTTGGTCTGGCGCAGGCCCTCGTTCACAACCCCAGTGTCCTCATCCTTGATGAGCCGACAGTGGGCCTCGATCCCAAACAGATCATCGAGATTCGCGAAGTGATCAAGTCCCTGCGCGGAGAACACACGATCGTTCTAAGCACACACATTCTGCCCGAGGTCTCCATGACTTGCGAGAAAGTGGTCATCATCAGCCAGGGGCGAATTGTCGGTGAGGGATCTCCCGAGAGTCTGACGGCACAACTCAAGGAGAGCGATGTCCTGCACGCTCAAGTCCTTGGTCCAGTCGAGGCCGTGGGCGAAGCCCTGCGATCCATCGACGGCGTCCTCGACGCACGCCAGGAGGGGGATGACTCACAGGCCGACAGCTGGGTGATCTCTGTCACACCCGGACAGGACGTACGGGACGCGGTGAGTCGTGCCATCATCGACGGGGGCTTCAGCTTGCGTGAGCTGCGGAGTCAGGACATGTCCCTCGAAGACATTTTCCTGCGTCTGACGACCGAAGAAACCACGATTTAGGGGGGATAGACGATGCGCAACCTATGGGCCATCTACACAAAGGAACTGAGGTCTTATTTCGTGTCGCCGGTGGCATACGTCATCGCTGGCGTCTTCTTGTTCCTGTCGGGTTATCTGTTCCGCAACATTCTCATGCAGTTCAACTTCTGGTGCATCCAGTTCAGCCAACGTGCTCAGTTCATGCAGGGGGGAATGCCAAATCTTAATCTGAACGAGATGGTGGTTACCCAGTTCTTCGGCGTGATGGACTTCATCTGGCTTCTCGTGGTCCCCATGCTCACGATGCGGCTGCTGGCGGAGGAAAAGAAGAACGGGACGATGGAGTTGTTGATGACCTCGCCCATTTCCACCGTGGAGATTCTTCTCGGCAAATTTCTTGCCTGCCTCACCCTCTACATGACCATCGTTGCTCTGACCCTGGTGTATTGTGGGATCCTCGAACTGTACGGCGATCCCGATTGGGGACCGATCTGGTCCGCATATCTCGGATATCTGTTGCTGGGTGGGACCTTCATCGGCGTGGGCATGCTCGCTTCATCGGTGACGGAGAACCAGATCGTCGCCGTCCTGCTGGCCTTCGGTGCTCTGCTCACGCTGTGGCTCATCGACTGGTCCGCCAGCTTCGCCGGACCGACGGCGGCGAAGGTGCTGCAGTATCTGTCGATCATCCAACATCTACAGGACTTTCAGCGAGGAGTGATCGACACCAGCGACGTCGTGTTCTACCTGTCGTTCATCTTCTTCAGCCTCTTCGTCACGACGCGGGTCCTTGAGTCGCGTCGTTGGCGCCGCTGACGATGAAGGGGAGAGAAAGAGGATGAGTCGTCTGGCTTTTTTGTCCCGCTTCGGTGCGGCCATCGCTGTGGCGGGTGGGGTTCTTCTCACGGCGGGCGTGCTGTCGATGGCGTTGGCAAGTGGCGATACCGTTCTGCCCGCTGCATCAGGGGTGTTGGGCGTCCTGCTCGTGCTGCTGGCGGCGTTGGTGGATCGCGAGATGTTCCAGCGATACGGACGCTGGCTCAATGCATTCTGGGGCACGGCGATGGTGCTTGCCATCGTGGGTATGCTCAATTTTCTCGGTCAACGATACAGTGACCGGTTTGACCTGACGGAAGGGCAACTTCACAGTCTCTCCGATCTGACGGTGCAGACCCTCGAGGGGCTCGAGACAGACGTGACGGCTCTTGCTTTCATGGAGGGTGGGGCAAACCTCGAACTGCGATCTCTGCTCGAGCAGTTCGACGTCCATGGCGGTGGGCGATTCCAGTTCGAGTTCATCGATCCCGATCGCGATCCCGCACGGGCCCAGGCCTTTGACATCACCGCATACAACACACTCGTCGTCGAGGCCGAGGGGCGGCGTCAGAATGTGATGGACCTGAGCGAGAAAGAGATCACCAATCGGATTCTCAAGGTGGTCCGCAATCGCCAGGAGCGAGTGTATGTCAGCGTCGGCCACGGCGAACGGGCCATACAGGCCGGTGACCGTAGTGGCCTCGAGCGCATGAGGCAGCGACTTCAGGAAATCGACTACGTTGTGCGTGATTCACTGTTTCTGGCACGTGAGGGTCGGGTGCCGGAGGACTGTCGAGTTCTCATCATCCCCGGGCCAAGTTCCTCGATGCTTCCAACGGAAGTTGATGCCGTCCGGGCCTACCTGGAGCGAGGCGGCGCGGTACTTCTGCTCACCGACCCGGGCGTCGTGACGGGTCTCGAGTCTCTCGTTGCCGAGTGGGGGATTCGGCTCGGCGATGACTTCGTCATCGATACCAGCGGCATTGGCTCCCTTTTCGGCCTGGATTTCACGATACCCGTCGCCGCTGACTACGATGATCAGCACCCCATCACACGAAAACATCGATCCGGCTCCGTCAGTACGTACGAGTTCGTTCGTTCCGTCCAGCTAGATTCACAGTCAGTGGCAACGGCGCAATTGGAGGCGTCTGCCCTTGTGTTCACATCCGACCAGAGTTGGGGCGAGGTCGATCAAGAGGCATTGACACCCGGGCGTGGTGATGTGACGGTCAGTTTTGACGAGGCTGATCTGCCAGGACCGGTGTCGCTCGCCGTGGCCTCACGAGACAGCGCAGGGGAGGGTGGACGTCTGGTCGTGTTCGGTGACTCTGACTTCGCCACCGACGGCTACTTCGATATGCAGGGGAACGGTGATCTGGCGCTGAATGCGATCAGCTGGCTCGCCGAAGATGAGCAGCTCATCTCCATTCGACCGCGTGAGGCCGGGTTTCGCCCGATCTCGCTGAGCGAGAGTCAGTCGGAATGGTTGTTCTGGTTCACCATCATTGTGTATCCCGGCGTGATTGCGGCGCTCGGTTTCTTTGTCGTGTCCCGCGGTGGACGTTGGAGCGTCAAGGACCTTGTGGGTGCAACGGTTGGCGTCGCGCTCTCGCTGGGTGTCGTCGCTCTGCTGAACATCTTGGGCGACCGGTATCACAAGCGGATCGACGTAAGTGAAGACAATCGCTTCACCCTCGCCTCGCAGAGTGTGGACGTGCTCGATGAACTCACCGAGAGTGGAAAACGGGCCGCTGTGCGCGTCTTCATGAGTGATCAGGAGGGCGTGCCGTATCAGGAACTCCTGCGTGAGTTTGAGTATGGGGCAGACGACTTTGGTTTCGAGGTCGTGGACCCGCAGAAAGAGGCGTTGCAGGTGCGACAGTACGGCGTGCGCGAGCGGGGTGCTTCTGTCCTGGAAGTTTCGGGAGAAGGGCGTCTGGTCACCGAACGATTCGTGGAACAGACCGAACAGGCGCTGAGCAACGCGCTGCTGCGAGCATTGCGTGCCGAAGATCGGCGGATCTCCGTCGTAGGTGGGCATGGTGAGGGAGATCTCACGCAAGTCGGCGGTGAGGGGTTCAGCATCTTCAGTGGTCGCCTGAAGGAACTCAATGTGGATATCCAGACCGGTATCGAACTGACCGCTCTCGACGACGCGGATGCGGCAGAAGGGCATCTGCTGCTGCTGTTGGGGCCACAACGAGCCCTCTCTGCCGACGAGCAGGTGCATCTGGCACGTTATCTGGAACGCGGTGGTGACCTGCTGCTTCTCGTAGATCCGGGGGTCGTGCTGGGCGTGGAGGATCTTCTTTCCTCCGAGTACGGGATTGAACTGGGCGATGATTTCATCGTCGACCTGTCCGGCTTGGGGCAGATGCTCGGTACGAGTGTCTCTGTTCCCGTTGTGATCACCTATGCGGATCATCCCGTGACTCAGAAGATGGGCCGAGGAGGTATGTCCTACTTCCCGCTGGCACGAACCGTGTCCAGCATGCCACGCGCCGTGGATGCCACAGAACTGGCATTCACAGACCGTCGAGCCTGGGGTGAGTCAGATCTTTCACCTCTGTTCCATGAGAGTGGGGGCGGAGAAGTGGAATACGAACCCGACTCAGATCGCCCGGGTCCGCTGTCATTGGCCGTCGCGGTGCACACCTTGGGCGATTCTGCCGAGGAGGGGAATCTGACGCGAATTGTCGTGATCGGTGACAGTGACTTTGCCCGCAATCAGCATTTCTCTGAGCAGGGGAACGGCGAACTCATCATCCACGCCAGTCGCTGGCTGATCGAAGGGGAGGATGCGCTCACCATTCCTGCCAGAACGGCGCGATTCAATGCCATTCAACTTGGCGAAGATGCCGGCGCGATGCTGTGGTTGTCCGTCTTTGTGCTGCCCTTTGCGGTGGCACTGTCGGGTTTCGTCATCATGCTGAAGCGAGGCTACGAGACCTACGCGGCAGGTTTCGTGGCATGGCTGATTTATTCCTTTGCCGCTGCCGGTTTCTACTACTTCGCCATTGGCGTGATCGGAGCAAGCGAAGGCGGCGTGATTCGCGCTCCCGTGGGCCTGGCCCTGTGCCTGCTCAGTGCCGGAATCGCCTACGGTCTGTCACGTAGAGAACCACTGATATGGCCAGTGGCCCTCGTGGCTGCCCTTGGGAATGTGGGACTCACCTTTGTGCTGGTGCCCAACGAGGTGCTGCAACTGGGCGTGGCAGGACTCTTCGTGGCCAATAGCTGCATTCTGGTGTGGATTCGACGGGATTTTCTCCCTGGCCACGCCGTCGCATCTGACTCGGCCGTGACTGTAACGGTGCCGGCTGATTCACACGCTCGGGAGAAGTGAACGGATCATGCATTTGAGGACGAACCTTGTCATCAGTGTGGTCTTCGCTGGGTTGCTCGCATTTGTGTATTTCCACGAGATCAAGGGGGGTGAGAAGCGCGAGCTTGAGGCTGAGCGTGCGCGCCAACTCGTCGATTTCAGCGACCACGAAGCACGGCGACTGACCATCGATGGGGGAGACACGACACTCGTCATCGAACGAGCCGATGACGTGTGGTACATCCGGGAACCTCTGCAGACCGGCGCAGATGCCGAAGCGGTCGACCGTTTCCTGCGGAGTCTGAAGGAGGCGGAGATCGAAGGGGACGCCGTGCAGGATAGCACATCCATCACACAGGACAGCTCGATACTCGCAGTCTATGGACTTGATGAACCACGGCTTCAGGTGCATCTGGAATTGGCCGAGAGTGCTGAGCAGATCCTCGATACACTTCGATTCGGTGCCGACACGCCCACGGAGCGGTTCACCTATGTACAGCGAAGTGGTGCCAATCCAGAGATTCGGACGGTGCGGGCATGGAGATATGACAATCTGGCCAAAGGGCTGTTCGATCTGCGCGATCGCAAAGTGCTGCACTTCGACAAAAGCGAGATCGTCGGCATGCGCCTGGCCTTCCGGGAGGGTGATCTCTATCGGCTGATCGTCGCCGAAAGGCGCGAGGAAAGATGGGCACTCACCTCTCCCCTCGCTGTTGCGGGCGATGATGCCGCCTTCGACGAGATCCTTACCCGTCTGGGAAATGCCCAGATCGTCTCCTTTGAATATGAGGAACCCACCACGGCTGATCTGAAAGTAGCCGGATTGTCGGACGGCGATGAGACGGTCCATCTGACACTGCTCGTCGATGCCGACCGTGCTGAGAAGCATCTGAGACTCGGGAAGCGGTACGAGCAAGGGGATCATCTGGCCATCGACACCAGCCGCGATCCGATCTTCGTCATCGACTCGACGGTGGTGATCCAGTTGAAGAAGAAACTGGACGACCTGCGTGATCGGAAGCCTTTCGACATCGCGCCTGAGAGCGTACTCGGCATCGATCTGACGGTCGCGAATCAGACCTTGTTCCGTGCCATGAAAGACAGTTCCGGGTCAGGGTGGCACCTGACATCCAACCCTGATCGTGAAGCCAAGACCTGGCGTCTCAACGATCTGCTCACCTCGGTCGCCGATCTACGCGTCGAATCCTTCGTGGCCGACGCCCCAGATGTGCTGAGCCTTGACGTGGTGTCCTTTGGCTTCGACCAGCCGGCGCTGCGCCTGGCACTGCATCTGGGGGTGGGGGAGACGATCTTCGTCGAGGTGGCTGAACATGAGGGAACCGTCTACGCCCGGCGAGCCGATGTGCCGAGTATCTATGCCGTGGCAGAGACGGCTCTGACGGATCTGGCGCCAACACTCGATGATGTGGCGATGGCCCCGCAGCAGGCCACGGCGGATCAAGATGCGGCCACCGAGGTGACGCTGGCTCCGGGGAATAGCGGCTCGTGAGTTCGAACGCAGCCAGCCGCCGGCCCGTGGCGATGGTTGTGTGCGCCGCCGTGGGGCTGAGCCTGTTTGCTGTCCCCGAAGCCGCCATCGCGCAGCTTTCGGTCAAGGTTCAGACGGACACGCACCAGGTTCACATTGGCGACCCGATTCAGTTGCGACTCCGTGTGACACCCCTCGAGCCGCAACAACAGGTGCTTTTCCCTCCCGACTTTGATGACCCCTGGCCCGACCACGTGTTGACGAGCCGGCTCGTATCTCCCAGCAGCCCACCGGGAGAAGCTGTGTATGATCTGCGTCTCTACGAGACGGGCGAGGCCGAACTTCGCGGACTGAACATCGACGTCGTCGACGGCGGAGACACGCTCTCTCTCCAGACCGCATCGATCCGGATCGACGTCCTCGCTGTGCGCGAGGAAGGTGAGCAGGATCTGCGGATGATCAAGCCACCGTGGGCGATCGCCGGCGGAATCCCCGTCTGGCTCGTGGCGATGCTCGCGGCCCTGCTCGCCGTAACCATCGCCTGGATTGTGTATCGCAAGATGCAAGGTCGAACACCTGCTGTGATTCCAAAGCCTGTGATACCCACAGACTATCGACGCGAGTTCTCACGAATCGAGGCGATGGGTCTGCTCGAGCGCGGTGCGGTAAAACTCTATTACACCCACTTGTCTGAGATTCTGCGAGGATTCCTCGAGGACCACACAGAGGTCGACGCCCTGGAACGCACGACGGAAGAGATCGATCTCGACCTGCAGGCCCACGAGCACGTTGATGAATCTATGCAGCAAGACGTCATCGGTTTTCTGGGCGACTGCGATCTGGTGAAGTTCGCCCGGGCTGAGCCAGATCTGCCACAGGCAAAGAGGATGCCCGATCGAGGGCGGCAGATCATCGATGACGTCGAACAGATCGTTGCTGCTGCACAGGCGAGGCTCGAGACACCGGATGCCGTGGAGCAGGCCGCATGATGGATCTTCTGCGAGAGATGCGTTTCGCCGAGCCCGTCTGGCTGCTGGCCCTGTTGGTTCTACCCTTGCTGGTGGTTCGGTATCGTCGGCAGCGTCCTGGCAGTCTGCAATTCTCAACCCTGAATCACGTTCACAATCTGCCGGCAAGTTTCTGGACGAGAATGCGGGGTGTCGTGTTCGCGCTGAAACTGATCGCGCTGGCATTGATCATCATGGCCATGGCGCGTCCACAGAGTGGGGACACGGTCGTCGACGTGACGGCAGACGGTGTAGATATCATTCTCGTGCTCGATGTGTCCGGCAGCATGAAGGTAAAGGACCTGGGCCCCGACAATCGTCTTGCGGTCGCCAAGGACGTGGTCGCCGAGTTCGTCGAAGGGCGCCTGACTGATCGCCTCGGAATGGTCGTCTTCGCGGGGGAGAGTTTTACGCAGTGTCCGCTCACCCTCGACTACGACGTACTTCTATCCTTCCTCGAGCAGATTCGGATCGCCGAACAGGACTGGGATGGGACGGCCATCGGGATGGCCATGATCAACGCGACCAACCGGCTCCGCGATGCCGACGGGCGCAGCCAGGTGGTCATCCTGTTGACGGACGGCGTCAACAACGCAGGCGAAATCGACCCCCTTACGGCGGCTGAAGTGGCCGCTGCTGTCGGGGTGCGTGTCTATGCCATCGGTGTAGGCGCACCCGGATCTGGTGGTCGAGGACGTGGTCGTGGCGTCGATTTCGACGAGGAAACCCTGAAACAGGTGGCGAGTCTGACCGGTGGGCGATACTACCACGCCACATCGGGCGAGAAACTCGCCGAGATCTATGACGAGATCGGCAAACTCGAGACTGCCGAGATCACCAGTCAGGTCCATGTGGAATACACCGAACGATACGGGGCTTTTCTCTGGCCCTGCCTCGTCTTGGTCCTGTTCGAGTTCACCCTGGCACGAACGCGCCTGCGAACGATCCCCTAAAGGATCTGAGAATGCGATTCGCTCATCCCGAGGCAGCATGGATCCTGGTGGCGGTTCCCGTCATGATGCTCGTTCTGGCGTGGTCAGCACGGCGCAGCCATGCTGCACTACTGAGCGTCGTGGGTGACCAGGTGCGTGAACGATTGACGCGTTCGGTCCATCAGGGTGCTCGCCGATGGCGTCGGTCATTGGGCGTGCTGGGTGTGCTCATGCTGGCAATCGCCCTCGTGGGTCCCCAGTTCGGGCTGCAACTGTCGATGGCTCAGCGCCGAGGGGTGGACGTGGTCATCTGCCTCGACCTGTCACGAAGCATGCTCGCAGAGGATATTCGTCCGAATCGTCTCGATCACGCCAGATACGCCATCGGCGAACTTGTAGATGGCCTTGGGTCGGATCGGGTCGGTCTCGTCGTGTATGCGGCACATGCCTTCGTTCAGTGTCCGCTGACGCTCGACTCGGGGGCCCTGCGACTGCTGTTGAACTCCGTCTCCGCTGGTGATCTGCCTTCGCAGGGAACGTCGCTGGAAAGAGCGCTCGAAGTGGCCGGGTCCAGTTTCGATCCTGACGATCGGCAACACAAAGTCGTCGTCGTTTTCAGCGATGGAGAAGACCACGTCGGTGATGGTTCGGGCGCGGCGGCGAGGCTGTCGGAGGAGGGCGTTCGTATTTTCACCATCGGCGTCGGCACGGGGGAAGGCGAACTCATCCCGATCCAGGGCGAGGCTGGGCGCGAGTATCACAAGGATCGCGCCGGCAACTACGTCAAGACGCGTTTGGACGAGACGGAACTGCGTGATATCGCCAGGGCGGGGGAGGGAGCCTATTTCCACAGCAGTCTTGGGGGGAACGAACTGGATGCCCTGCTGGATCGCATCGACGGACTGGACGAAAAACAGTTGGGTGAGGAGAGCTTTCGATCCTATGAAGAACGATTCCAATGGCCCCTGGGTTTGGCGTTGGTCTGCTTCATCGCCGAGGCTCTGATTTCGGATCGCCAACGTCAGCGCCAGACGTGGCGGGGAAGATTCGCATGAGCCGACGACACCCCCCACATCACCATCCCTGTCCTCTTCGTGGCGTTTTGACGCCGGCGCTGCTGTGCGGAGTCATCCTGCTGGGAGAGCCCGTCCTGGCCCAGACGGTTGGCGATCCCGTCGCTTCACGGAGTGCGAAGGCGCGCGAACACTATGACGAGGGTCGCTATGAAGAGGCCCTTCGTGCCTATCGCGATGCGCTGGTCGAGCGCCCCGGATCAGAGCCTCTGCATCTGAATGTGGGTGACGCGCTGTACGAGTTGGGTGACTATGAGGCTGCCTCTGGTGAATTCGAGCAGGTGACCCTCGCCGAAGACGACGGACTGGCCGCCGAGGGCTACTTCAACCTTGGAAACAGTCGTTATCAACTGCAGGACTATCCCGCCGCCGTGGAGGCATACCGCGAAGCTCTCCGACGGACGCCTGGCGATGTGGATGCGAAGGCCAATCTCGAGCTGGCGCTGCAGATGCTGCAATCACCACCTCCACAGCAACAGCCATCAGACGGTGAGCAGCAACAGGATCAAGATCAGGATCAGAGCGAACAGTCTGACGAACAAGGACAGGATCAGCAGCAGCAACAACCCGCCGAATCAGACTCGGAGCAACCACAAAAGCCGCCATCGACGCCGCAATCTCAACAGGACCCCGGCGAAGAATCCGAGCCACAAGACTCCCAGTCGTCTGAAGAACAGACAGAGGGCGAACAGACAGAGGAGGACCCAGCCCCGCTCGATTCGGAGGATGATCAGCGAATGGACGAGGAGGAAGCGGAACAGTTGCTCGATGCACTCGGTGATCGCGAGGAAGAGGGGCAGAAGCGCCGCTTCAGAGTGACGCGACGCGGCTCACAGGAGCGTGACTGGTGACGTTCCGAGGCATCAGATGGGTGGTGGCCGCATTCATATTGCTTGTCGCCAGCGGCATCGTCGATGCGCAGGATATCGAGGTGACCTCGCAGGTAGATCGCCGACAGATCGCGGCCAATGAAGCGGTCAAGCTGACGCTGACGATCACTTCCGCCCGCCAGTTGGTACATGTACCCGCGCCGCAGATCGACCTGAGTGCCTTCGAGGTCTATGGCCCGTCGGTCTCCACGCATATGCAGATCGTCAATCGCCGCACCTCCTTCAGTCGCGACTTGGAATACACCCTCTACGCGCGTAAGGCAGGGCGCCACACGATCGGTGCGGCGTCACTCGAAATCGACGGGAAAACGTACCAGACCGAGCCGATTCGAATCGATGTCTCCTCCGGTCGAAGGAAATCGGGCCAAGGCAACAAGGCGTCCGGCGGCGGTCAGGGCAGTGGCGATGATCTGTCGGACAATCTCTTCCTGCGCGCACGACTCGATTCCGACACGGTCTACGTCAACGAACAAGCGACGGCCAGTTTTGATCTGTGCTATCGCTATAATCTGCGGGATGTGGGTTTTTCTGAGATCCCCACATTCAGTGGTTTCTGGACGCACGAACTATTCGTCGCCCAGCGACTTGATCCACAGGTAGAGGAGATCGGCGACCGACAGTTCCACGTCGCCCCACTGCGCCGGATGGCCTTGTTTCCCGCTCGCGACGGGACCCTCCAGATCGACGCCATGGCCGTCACGTGCGCTATTCCGCAACGCCGTCAACGGCGCAGCGCTTTCGATGCGTTCTCTCTGTTCGACGATCCTCTGTTCGGTCGCACGCAAAGCGTGATGGTTCGCAGCTTGCAGTTGCCCGTGGTTGCCCGGCCTTTGCCCGAGGCTGATCGCCCCCCGGCGTTTTCGGGCTTGGTGGGCCAGATCGAGATACAGGCGAGTGCTGAGCCGCGACGCGTGGCTACCGGCGACCCGGTGACCCTGCGTGTTCAGGTGGCGGGCATTGGCAATCTCCACTCCATGAAGGCGCCCGTCCTGCGCATCGATGGGTTGAAGATCTACGAACCAAAGGGGGAGATGCAGCAGACGGTCAGTGAAGATGGACGACTCGGCGGGGCGGCAACGTATGAGTACATCGTGATTCCCGAACGCAGTGGTGGCTTTACGATTCCGCCCATAGAGGTGGCCTACTTCGATCCCACCCGTCAACAATATCACCTCGCATCAACCGACCAGATTGCCCTGCTCAGTGAAGGCGAGACGGAGACAAACGCGTCTGCCGCCCTCCACGACATGACGCGTAGCGAGATCGCCGAGTTGGGCAGTGACATCCGGCATATCAAGCCTGACGTTTCCGAACTCGAGGCGCCACGGGAGATAGACCGTCAGGTCTGGTTCTGGGCAGTGCAACTCCTGCTGCCTATGGGGTACGTAGCACTCTCCCTGTTCAGGCGACATCAGGAACGACTGCTTGGTGACGTCGGCTACGCCCGCCGTCGGGGCGCCAGCGATGCAGCGCGCCGGCGCCTCCAGGAAGCGGCAGAGGCTCTCGATTCCACGGAGCCCATCTTCTTCGTTACCTTGCACACGGCGTTGGTGAGCTTCATTGGCGACCAGATCAATGAGCCCACACCCGGACTTGATCGGGTACGTTGCCGTTCCCTGTTACGCGCTGGTGGTGTGGCAGAGCCGACGCTTGAGCGTCTCGACCAATTGTTGGAGATCTGCGAAGAGGGTCGTTTTTCCCCGGGTCAGACACCGCAGGCCAAGCGCAGGAATGTCTTGGCCAGGAGCGAGGCCGTCATCGACGAATTGCGAGAGGCGATATAGTGCGCTGGGTGCGGTGGTGCATCGTGATCTTGCTCGGGATCGCCGGTTCTGCGGAAGGGCAGTCCGCGGCAGCCGGCCTCTATGTCGAAGGCAATCAACTCTATCGTGCGGGTGACTTTTCCAGTGCTCGACTGCGGTACGAGGCAGCCGTCCGCACAGGCATCAGGGATCCGCGCCTGTTCTACAATCTCGCCAATGCGACCTACAAGACCGGCGAGTTGGGCCTGGCGATCGTACTGTATGAGCGGGCCCTGCGCCTGGCTCCTCGAGATGAAGACATCCTGGCGAACCTACGGTTTCTGCGGCGACTCAAACGAGATCGAGATCCCGAACCCGTGTCGGGTTTGGGGGGCTTTATAGAGCGGGTATATCTGTGGCCCACGAGCAATGAACTGGCAGTGGGATGGTTGCTGAGTCTGCTCGGTCTGTTTGGATCAGCAGGTTGGCGCCGCTGGCGCCAGATGCCTGTCCTTCACACCGCAGTCGCTGTTGGTCTGCTGCTATGTCTGTCGATCGGAGGATTCACCCTGAGTCGGTCTCAGCGCGATGGACGGGTGGAGGTCGTGGTGACGCATGCTGAGGGGATTGCGCGCAGTGGTCCGGATGCCCAGCAGACTGAGGTCTTCGTCATTCACGAAGGGACCAAGCTCGTCGTGGAGCGAAGCGAGGGTGACTGGTATCTGGCCCGCCTGCCGAGCGGACTGGGTGGCTGGCTGCCCGCCGCGGTTCTGACCGAGATCTGAGCGAAGGTGTCTGCCCCAGAAATCCGGCGACCGGAATGCCAGCTTGTCGTCACCGCTGACCGTCCCTATCTTTTTGAATCAACAACCACTTACGACATCTTTCGGTCACCAAATGGGGTTCTCCCCGCCTGTCTCCCGCGCTATAATCGTGCTCCTCGAAGCGGTCCCCACCGCCTGCCGCAGTCATCTACGAGGTCGCCGACCATGAGGTCGACGTGAAATACCTATTTACCGGTGGCGCATCGGGGGGGCACATCTATCCAGCCCTCGCCGTGGCAGACGAGATCCGGCGGCGCGAACCGGACGCCGAGTTCCTCTATGTCGGTGTTGCAGGCCGGCTCGAGGAGAGAGTGGTTCCCGGCCGAGGCTACAAACTGCAATTGGTCCGCAGCCGACCCTATCCACGTTCATCTTCACCGTGGGCACTGACCAGGTTTGCCCTGACGCTTAGCATCGGTGTGCTGCAGGCTATGGTGGTCCTGCTGCGCTTCCGTCCGCAGTTGATCTTCGGCACCGGTGGTTTCGTCAGCGCGCCGATTCTCTTCGCCTCTGGAATCCTGAAACGGGTCGGCCTCTGTCGAGCCGAGGTTTTTGCCTACGAGCCGAACGCTCACCCCGGACTGCTGAATCAGGCGGTGGGACGGCTCGCCAGCCGGATCGGCGTCGGCTTTGAGGAGGCGGGGCGCTGGTTTGACATGAAGCGAGTCGCCGTGGTCGGATTCCCCGTGCGGCGAGAGGTGCTCCAACTCGACCGCTCCGCAGGCCGCAGGCAGTTGGAGATCCCAGCGGATCGATTCGTGGTGTTTGTTTTTGGTGGCTCGCAGGGCTCGAGGGTAATCAATCGCGCTCTTGTCGAAGCCCTGCCGATTCTGATGTCGCATTCCGAGCAGATCGTGGTCCTCCACGCAACCGGTCTTACTCAGACTGCAGACTACGATGCCGTCCTGGATACCGAACGGCGGCTCGAAGAAGCAGGTATCGACGAAAGCAGCACTGATTGGTATCAGCGCTGCGAGTATCTGGAGCAGATCGAACATGCCTATGCAGCGGCGGATCTCGTGGTCTGCAGGGGTGGGATGAGCACGCTGACCGAGGTCGGCGTGAGTGCCATCCCATCGATCATCATCCCTCTTTCGACGTCGGCCGAGGATCACCAGGCGATCAATGCTCGAGAAATTGAGCGCCGCGGGGCAGCGAGTGTCTTGTACGAAGAGGCCTGCTGGATGGAGTCTGGCGAGGTCGGCACTCGGGTCAGCGGGCGACGTCTTGCCGATGCCATCGTCGAATACGTGAACGATCCCGAGAAAGCGAAAGCGGTAGGGGCCGCGGCTGGTGCCATTCCCAGACGCGATAGTCTGGAGTGCATCGTGGATGAACTCCAGGGGCTGGTCCAGGGCCGGCGGCCCGCCCCTCTTAAGCTGGAGTTTCTATCGCCGCAGACGAATCTCCCCACTGACCCGAATCGTTTCTTACGCCACGTACGTGATCGCCTCGCCCAAGTCGACCATCGGATCGAGGCCCTGCCCGATCACGATCTGGCCTACCTGCGATATCAGGCCGATCGGCATCTGGCGTCGAGCGCGTGGTATGAGATTCCCCTCGGGCGCCGAAATGTGGGTGTGAAACTGGTCGGTTGGCTGCGCTACACAGATCGCCTCGATCTGGTCCTTGAGATTCTCAGAAACCGTCGATCGGCTGGTCTTGTGAAGAGATGGGTCGGTGGGGACTTCATACATCCGGGAATCCTTCGACGAAACGCTGTTGAATATGCACTGGCGAGAATCGGCCTTGCAGAGGGGGGAGAGCCGCTTCGTCAGGCATTGCTCGAGGCCCTCAAGACGGACCCCTATTTCGAGGTTCGGCGCGCTACAGCCGTCGTGCTGGGGGAGCAGGGGGTTGCAGGGGATCAGGACGTGGAAGGGGCGTTGATGGATGCCCTCGGCGATGACGCACCCAGTGTTGTCACCGCCGCCATCGCCGCGCTTGGACACGTAGGGTGCGATGGAGAGCGGCTGCTGCCACGCCTGCGTGCTTTCTATGTCCATGATGATTGGCAGTATCGGCAGCAGACGGTGATTGCCCTGGACCGACTTCTCCAGCGGCACATTATCGATGGGGCAGATATCGTGGACGATCTGGATGTCATTCTGTCCACATCGCCAAACTTCGAGCCTGCCTTCCCCCTCAAGCGCAGCCTCGACGAGCTGGCGACACGTGTCCGGACCCACATGACACCAGATGGCTCTATTCGCGCCGGCGCAGGGGGATAGGAGATTGCTCTACTACCTGGGGACTTACCTACAAGACCACATCGTTGCCCTTTCCTTCCTTCGCCTGCTGGATTCGATCAGCTTTCGAGCCTTAGGGGGAGCGATCACGGCGATGTTGTTTACCATCACCTTTGGTGGCCGCATCATCCTCGCACTCTACAGCAGCGGGCGTCGGGACAAGAGTCGTTCATACGACCATTTTCCCGTTACGGGCAAAGGAGCGACCAAGACCTACGGTGGCCCTCTCGTGGTCGCCTCGATCGTGACCTCCGTTCTGCTCTGGGGGAAGTTGCACAATCCCTTTACGCTGATCTGCTTGTTTGCCGTTTTCTGGTTTGCTGGGCTTGGGTACATCGACGATCACCTGAAAGTCCGACATGGCGCCAGTGACCATGGCCTTTCCGAGACGGCCAAACTTGCTCTGCAGCTACTCTACGGGGTCGGGTTCGGTCTGTTCTTTGTTGTAGAGGGATGGTCGCCCATGCCGCCCGGTCTGGCCACGCAACTATTCGTCCCGTTCTTCAAAACACCGATCATTGACTTGGGATGGGGCTACGTTCCTTTCATCGTGTTCACCGTGATCGCCATCTCAAACTCGGTCAATATCGCCGACGGCATCGACGGGTTGGCCATTGTGCCTGTCGCCTTTGCCGTCGCCGTCTACGCCGTGTTCGCCTATGTATCGAGTCATGCGCGGATCTCCGAGTTTCTCATCTTCCCCTTCGTGCCTGGCGCCGGGGAAGTCGCCATCATCTGTTCTATCGTTTTTGGCGCCTGCCTCGGTTTCCTGTGGTTCAACTCGTATCCCGCAAATGTCATCATGGGTGACACGGGATCGATGGCATTGGGAGGGCTGGTGGGGACGATTGTCGTGTTGGTGAAACAGGAATTCCTTTTCCTCATCGTCGGTGGCATCTTCGTCACCGAGGCCCTCTCGGTGGTGATCCAGGAGAAGGTGGGAATCAAGTGGTTGGGGCGGCGCTTTTTTCTCAGCGCGCCTATTCACCACCACTTCCAGTCCAGAGGTCTGGCGGACACGAAGATCGTGATTCGTTTCTGGATCGTGGCAGGGATCCTCGCCCTAGCAGGCCTGGCGACGCTGAAGATTCGTTAACCCCGGTCCACCTCTATGCACTCATCGCCAGCTGTCCGCGTAGAACGTGAAGCGGCTCCTTTGGGGAGCCATGGTGACTCTTGTAGACTGCGCGAACCTGCTACAGCAATCGAATCCCATAGATGAAGAGCAAGACCGTGGTCGTGCCGATGCAGACCGTGATCCACAGTGGGCACGCCGCTTCCGTCACCGTCATAGATCTCACGGGTGTAGCGACGGTATTCGCTCGAGATCAGCAGGTATCCTGAGGCGAGAGAGATGATGATCGCAATCACGAGAAATGTATAGCCGAGGGTTGCCGGATCGATGGCTCGGGCGAGGCTCAACACATACGAGACGATGTTGACGAGCAGACCGTATTCTCTCGACAGCAGGCTGTAGATGATGATCCCCAGACTCAACGAACCGACCGCCATGGAGGAGGCGGCTTCCAGCAGGGGGATCCCGGCGAACAATACCAGGACCGGGACGCTGATGATCAGGTGCAGCCACATGCCCGCATACGCATAGAAAAAAGAAGGGCGCTCGAGTGACGTGGTCCCTACGAGAAACTGAGAAAATGACTGATGTCTTGCTGACATCGGCATCCGGCGCAGCTGAAGAAACTTCCGGGGAAGGGAAGTGAAGCTGCGCGGCAACTGGGCAAAAAGGAAACCTCCGCCGGGGGGACGGAGAGTCAACGTAGTTCGTGCATCAAGCGATTGATCTTCAAGTATAGCCGCCGCCTTTTGGCGGGTGTCAAGAAACACCACACCATCGGGGGCGCCTGCACTGACTTGATTCTACGCGGCGGCGGCCATCGCAGTTGGTGACGCGGCAGCCTGCTCGTCACCACGAACACACCGTCGCAGCGCCTGCCGCTCGAGATAACGCACCAGTTGGAAACAACCCTCCTGCTTGTCACGGAAGGAGAGGGAGACCGAGTACACGGGGCCTCGCTCGTCTCGCGAGCGCAGGGCGACGGCCACGGCACGAGCCCGCAGATGAGTAAACTGAGCTCGAACTTTCTCGGCCGCCTCGGCGACGGGATTGCGCGTCAGAGAAAGACTCTTGATCGGTACCCCAACCCGAGGCAGGTGGCGGCGGGCCTGTGCTTCGACGAAGCTCTGGGGGGCCTCCAATGTGACGTCGACCCACTCTGAACTTGGACGGCAGCGCGTATAGAGTTGCGCACCACCGCCGCTGATGTTGGTCAGCACGGCGTCGGCCTCGACGGGAGCGACCTGTGGATTCTCGCGCCAGCCGAGTTTGCCACGCAGGCACACATTGACACGGTAGGTGTCGCGGCGATACGCTGCAGCCCGGGGTGGCGACTTGACCAGCAGCACGGGCAGGTGACCGCCGAGACGGCCACGCCCGCGGATCTCGCTCGAAAAGGCACAGCTCTTCTTGTGAGATTTCAGGGATTGGATCGTAACGGGTGTTCCTTGTTTTGGTCGAAAGTCGCCCGGAGCGTCGAAGCACAGCAGTCCGTCGCGACTCATCTGGTGCAATCGGCTCTGGTAGGCGCCGGCTTCTACGCGAGGATCATCAAATCGGAGCAAGAACTGCTGACCGATTTCCACCCCTTCGGGCAGCCGGCGTGGCTGCCGCTTGTTCGAATCGTTGATTGTCTTCATTCGGGGCTCCAAAAAGGCTTCAGGGGCTGGCTCCACTGAGCTGCCAGAGACTTCTCTTCGAGAGAAAGGTGACGGGGCTGGCAGTGGGCCGTAGATCTGCTTGATTCATCGGTCCGCGGTGGAGTATTCTTTAGTATTAATTCATACAAAGTGCGAGAATGTTCGTGTTTGATCTGGTACATACCACCACCGTCCAACCGGGCTGCCGTGGCTCGAGCCGCTAAATCGGACCTCGAGCCAGATCCGGAGGCACCCGTTCGGCTGCCGGTGCTGACAGGCGAAATCGCCGCCCAACGCATCGAGGGCGTGTCTGGCGTCGGCGCTCAGAGAGGGAAGGTGCTGCGAGAAGCCGGGATCGAAACACTGGCAGACCTGCTGCTGAGGCTGCCTCGCCGTTACCTCGACCGCAGCCATATCGTCCCGATTGAAGCCGCCCCCATCGGTGAGGAGGTCACGCTGCTGGTCCGTGTTCTGCGACCTGGGCAAGCCCCTCGGTTTCGGCGTGGCCGCCAGCCGCCCCGTGAGGTCGTGGTTGAAGATGAATCAGGCACGCTGCGCTGTGTGTGGTTCCGAGGCGGGCACTACCACAATTTCGAAGCAGGGGATCTGCTCGCTCTGAGCGGCAGGCTGGAAACCTACAAGAACCAGCGACAGGTCTCTCACCCCGAGTATGAGTTCATCACCACCACGGATGATGATTCGGGGGCACGTGGCGACCTACTTCATACGGGCGGAATCATTCCGCTCTACGCCAGCAGCGCCGATCTGCAGGAACGTGGCCTTCGGTCGCGTGGATTTCGGCGGCTTGTGCGAGCGGCCCTCTCCCTGGTCGAAGGGGGGATCGCGGCCGCCGTGGACGAATCGATCGCCGCCGGCCAGGATCTCCCGAGTCTTGAGGCGGCACTCAAGGATGTCCACTTTCCGCCTTCCCGCGATCGTGCTGAGGACGGTCGGCGACGACTGGCATTGGAAGAGCTCCATCATCTGCAGCGCGAGATGGACCGGCGTCGGCAGCGTCGACTGTCTCAAGCGGGAGCATCGATCGCGCCGAGTAAGCAACTCGTGCCTCGCCTGATCGAGCGTCTCGACTTCGAACTTACGGCGGCACAGACGCGTGTTGTCGAGCAGATCAGCTCCGACCTGCAGCAATCTCATCCCATGCGACGGCTGCTGCACGGCGATGTGGGATCTGGCAAGACGCTGGTGGCGTTGTGTGCCGCTCTGCAGGCGATCGAGGCGGGATACCAGGTCGCGGTCATGGCGCCGACGGAAATCCTGGCCGATCAACACTTCCAGACCTGGCAGTCGTTGCTGTCGCCCATGGGGTTGAGTCCGGCGCTGTTGAAAGGGGGCCAACGGGCGGCCGTGCGACGTGAACTGCTCACCGGGATGCAGACGGGCGCGTTGTGTTTGGTCGTAGGAACTCACGCTCTGCTGCAAGAGGATGTTGGGTTTTCCCGCCTCGGACTAGTCATCGTTGACGAACAACATCGTTTCGGTGTGGAGCAACGTGAGCAACTGATCCGCAAGAGTGACGCCGTTCATACGCTCGTGATGACGGCGACCCCCATTCCTCGCTCACTGGCCTTGAGCATGTACGGAGATCTGGAGGTCAGTGTGCTGGACGAATTGCCTCCGGGGCGTTTGCCCGTACGCACAGCCCTGCGCTCGCCAGATCGACGGGACCGCATCCTCGCCTTCGTGGCAGAGCAGATCTCCGAGGGAAGGCAGGGATACCTCGTCTATCCCACGATCGAAGAGTCTCAGGCTTCCGATCTACTGTCCGCGGAGGCGGCTTTCGAGGAATTGTCCTCCGGTGCATTGGCACGCTACCGCCTCGGACTGCTTCATGGGCGTTTGTCGACGGAAGAGAAGAGGTCGGTCATGTCACGCTTTGCCGCCGGAGAGCTCGACGTACTCGTCGCCACAACTGTCATCGAAGTCGGCGTCGATGTGGCCAATGCCACGGTGATGGTGATCGAACACGCCGAGCGCTTCGGATTGGCGCAACTTCACCAACTGAGGGGGCGCGTGGGGCGCGGGGCAGAAGCCGCTTACTGCATTCTTGTGGCCTACCCAACCGACACGGAGGGGCAGCTCTGGCGCGAGCGACTCGATGCGCTGTGTGCGACGGATGACGGATTTGAGCTGGCTCGTACGGATCTGCGACTGCGAGGCCCTGGCGAGTTCCTTGGGACACGTCAGGCGGGACTTCCAGAGTTGCAGATCGCCGATCTGGTCCGCGACGAAGATCTGCTGGAGGTGGCCCGGGCAGCCGCGGTGGGCTCCGACCGATGAACGGCTCATCACCACGGCGGCGTGCAGTTGTGTTTGTCTCGCTGGCCACGGCTTCCTCGTTGCTCGGCGACCAGATGCTCTACGCGGTGCTGCCGTCCCACTATGGTGAGCTGGGGTTGGAGCCGTATCAGGTCGGCGTCCTGCTTTCGGCGAACCGCATCGTCCGCCTGCTGAGCAACCACTTCGCAGAACGGGCGTGCCGCTGGTGGTCTCCGAGCGTCCTTCTCACGCTCAGTCTGGCCGCGGGGGCGGGGCTGAATGTCGCCTATGGTCTGTTCGCAGCATTCCCCATTCTGCTCAGCGCCCGCATTCTGTGGGGTGTCTGCTGGTCCTTCATCCGCCAGATCGGCATGATGACGGTGGTCGATCACGCCGTGGATTCCCATCTCGGGCGTTACATGGGGTACTACTCAGGGATCTCCCGCATGGGTTCGATCTCAGGAAACCTGCTGGGCGCCGTGGGTCACGATCTGATCGGTTTCACGGCGACCCTTCTCCTGTTTGCCTTGCTCTCTGGTGTGATGGTTCCTCTGGGCCCCCTCGCCCGTAGGTTGAGTCCGCCCCTGAGGCAGAGCACGGCGGATGACACCGCCCGACGACCGAATCGCGCGCTGCTGATGTGCGGATTCGTCAGCGGTGCCGTCGGACAGGGGTTGCTCGCATCCACCTTGGGGGCGGTGATCGCCACCCGACAACCCGGGGGCATCGATTTCCACGGCTTTTCCCTCGGCGTGGCAACCCTGACGGGTCTGTTGCTGTCATCGCGCTGGCTGACGGACCTGTCGGCCCCCGTCTTTGGCGCGAGTGTCGATCGTTGGGGGGGCCGTCAGATGGGGGCTACGTACTTCTTGCTCGGCGCCATCGCGTTGTTCGCCGCGGCGTTCAGTTCGAGCGTGGCCGGCCTGGTGGGTAGCGTGCTGCTGTTCTACGCTTCGGCAGCCGGGGTGGGGGTTGTCCTGCACTCGATGGCTGGCGCCGGAGGTTCACGGCAGATCGCCCGCTACGTGACCGCTTCCGACCTGGGATCGGCGGCGGGCCCGAACATCGGATGGCTGGTTCTTCAGGCTGGTGTTGCCGTGCATGGTGTGTTCCTCATCGGCGCAGGGCTCTATCTGCTCGCCGGGTGCACGGCCGCTATCGCTATCACGTCCCGAATGGTCCCATCGTCGGAATCCGAGGTCCTTTAGGTCTCGAGAATCGATGGTTCTTAGACCTCAAGAATTGAGGTTCCTAGACCTCGAAGCCGTGACCATTTTCTGACGTCATTCACCAAAAAGGGGGAGTCCCGTGACATCGAATGAGCCACTTCTGCCAAAGGACCTCTTCGTCGGCCTGGAACAGGTCACCCATCTGTGCACGGGGGGCGAAGCGCCCTGGCTGCGTGGATTCGAAGAGGTGTATAAGGAGTTCGCTCGCCTCAAGAGTGACGGGCTGGCCGGGCGGGAGCGGGTGTACGAGATCGGCGACGAGTGTCGAGATCTGATGGGGCAACTGTGGGGCGTGCCCGGACATCGTATCGCCTTCATGCCCTCTGCCACGGAGGGGATGAATTGGCTCGCCCGAGGACTCGACTGGAAACCGGGCGACAACGTCGTCACGGACAATCTGGAGTTTCCCTCCGTCGTCTATGCATGGCGTGATCTTGCCGAGGCGGGCGTCGAGATTCGAATGGTAGAGCATGATGATTTCCACATCGACGAGGATGCTCTTCTGTCAAAGGTCGACGCTCGGACAAGGGTGTTGGCCGTATCCCAGGTGAGCTTCTACACCGGTCAGAATCTGGATATCCGCCGGTTGGCTCTCGGACTACGGACGAGTGCACCGTCTACACTGCTCGCTGTGGACGCGACACACGCAGCCGGCGTTGTGGATGTATCGGCCGCTGTGACAGATCTATGTGTCAGCAGCAGCTACAAGTGGCTTCTGGCCACGCACGGGACGGCACCTTGCTTCCTCAGTGAGCGCGCCGAATCGATGACGCGTGGAAGTAGCTACGGATGGCACAACCTGGCCGTCTGGCCTGCACAGGGCGCCGAGCGAGCCCCCACTGTCGACGAAAAACCGATGCCCATGAGGCTGGAGCCGGGCAATCCAGCCATGGTGGTCGTTCTGTTTCTCCACCACGCCTTGTCGCAGCTCCTCGAGGTCGGAATCGGGCCCATTCAGGAGCACGCATGGAATCTATCGGAGCGGATCGATGCTGGTCTGCGGGACCTGGGCCACACGGTGATCTCTCCTTCGGCCAGAGTCGCTCGCTCGGGAAACACCTGTTTCCTCGTCCCTGATGCGGCGGCCTTGCAGCAAGACTTGGCCAGGGAACGGGTCCTGGTATGGGGGGAATACGGTCGAGTGCGTATTTCGGGTCATCTGTACAATGACGACTCGGATGTTGACAGAATCCTTGAAATTCTCGCAAAAATCCGTTGACAGGTGCACAGTTGAGTAGTATACTGATGTGCATCAACGAGGCCTGGAACACAGGCCCATTCCTGACGGATCTCCCCATCGGTGATGGGGATCCCGCGTGAAGGATAGGAGAGCGACCATGGAAAACTTCGATCGTGAGCGCATCGCCCGCGCTGCCCGCATTTACTCCAGCAACCGTGACGCCGGTCTTGCCCTGGGAATCGCCCCAGGTAGTTTCGGACGCCTGTGTCGTCGCTACGGCATCGAGACTCCCCAATCGCGTCGTCGCCGCAAGATTACCAGCGCAGACGTGTGAGGAGGTGGACCATGCCTAGCTGCGTCAATCGCGTCGTCCTTGTGGGAAATCTGGGGGCCGACCCCGATACCCGATTCACTCCGACGGGTACACAGGTCGTGACCGCCAATCTGGCCACGGACGATACCTGGACGGATCACCAGGGCACGAAACGGCAACGAACCGAGTGGCATCGACTCGTCCTGTGGCGGCGACTGGCTGAGATCGCCAGTCAATACCTGCACAAGGGAAGCCGAGTCTACATCGAAGGCCGCCTGCACTCGCGTTCGTGGGAGGACGGAGAAGGACACCGGAACTATCTGACCGAGATCGTCGTGAGTGACCTGCGAATTCTCGACGCCTCCGCAAATGGCCCCGCCGAACTTGACCTGCTCTACGCTCAGAGCGAATCCCAGGCGGAAGTCTCTGTCGCCTCCACGTCCAATGGTTCCGATGATGACGGATTGCCTTTCTGATCAGATCGGGTTCTGACCTGACCAGATTGGGCTCTGGCGAGATTGGGCCGATTCGTATTCAACAAGAAGCGCCCGTTCCAAGCTCTGGAACGGGCGCTCTTTGGTTCTGGGTTGATCTGGCCGTAGGGACCTGGTCCGGAGGATATAGACCTATTTGAGTCGGGCTTCTCGCCGCCGCCGCTGCTATCGATTGGGCTGCGGCGTCACGCGCAGGTAGGGTTTCTCCGACTCAAACCCCTTAGGAAATAGCTCCTTCGCCTCGTCGTCGGAGAGCGCGGGTATGACGATACAGTCGTCGCCATCCTGCCAGTTGGCGGGTGTGGCGACTTTGTGATTCGCCGTCAGTTGCAGCGAATCGATGACCCGCAGAATCTCGTCGAAGTTGCGACCTGTGGAGGCTGGATAGGTCAACGTCAGTTTCACCTTCTTGTCGGCACCGATGATGAATACCGATCGGACGGTGAGATTGTCCAGCGCATTTGGGTGAATCATGTCGTAGAGATTGGCGATCTCCCGAGCCGGGTCAGCAACAATGGGGAAGTTCACCGTCGTGCCCTGGGTTTCGTTGATATCCTTGATCCAGCCACGATGGGAGTCGACCGGATCGACACTCAGGCCGATGGCCTTCACATTGCGCTTGTCGAACTCCGGTTTCATCTTCGCCACCGTACCAAGTTCGGTCGTGCACACGGGCGTGAAATCTGCCGGGTGGGAAAAGAGGATCGCCCAGCCATCGCCGATCCAGTCGTGAAAGCTGATCTTGCCCTCTGTGGTCTCTGCAGTAAAGTCGGGGGCTTCGTCGCCCAAGCGTACAGCCATTGCATACAACTCCTGAATTGGGGACCAATTCGATGTCAGCGCCTAACCTACAGACACTTTGGTCACTGTCAACGCGATGCCTGATCGCATACTGGCTGATGACGGCGGCCGCACCCACACAGGCCTGGTTGGGGGATGGTCATGCGCTGTTGTCCCGTGCTTCCATCGAGGCGTTGCCTGACCAGATGCCTCAGTTCTTTCGTGACGGTGGCGACGTCGTCGCACACATGTCACTCGATCCAGATCTCGCCAAAAACAGGGGCGTTCCACTGCTGTCCCACGGCGAGTTCTCTGAGCACAACTTCGATCCTGAACTACTGAAAGGCGAAACGTATCCCGACAAGCGATACGACTTTGTGAAGCTTTGCAGTCGTCTGGGTGTTGCTCCCGAAAAAGTCGGGTTTTCTCCCTATGCCATTGCCGAGTGGACCCAGCGTCTGGCTGTAGCTTTCGCCGAACATCGTCGTTGGCCCGACGATCAGACGATCCAGCAGAAATCACTTATTTATGCTGGGTTTCTCGCTCACTACTCACAAGATCTGGTTCAACCGCTGCACGCCACGATCCACTACGACGGTCGTGCCGACGCGAATGGGAAGGTCCCGCACAGCGGCATTCACGAGACTGTCGATGCCGCTCTTGAGCGAATGGGAGTCGGTCCGACCCAACTGGCTGCACGGGCGTCAGTCACCTCGTTTGAGGGCAACCTGTTTGAGGCCATCCGGCGCCAGGTGCAAGAGAGCAACGGTCAGGTGACTCATCTGTATGATCTTGCCGATCAGTTCGAAGGCGCGGATGGGCCCTCCACCGAACAGGCCCGCAGATTCATCCACGAGCGAGGCCGGCGTGCCGCCGAGTTTACGGCGTCACTCTATCTGACGGCGTGGGTCACATCGAAGCAACTTCGGTTGCCCGGGTGGGTGGAACGATAGGAGGGCCTCGGTGCCCGGCAGGTGGGAATCCAGCGAAATCTCACAAACTGCGATAGACGTCAGCAGTAACCCTCCACGCTTCACCTGTGATCAGGGCCTGCTCGAAGATTTTCGGATCCACATCGAAACCAGATCCCGGCGTTTCAGGCACCACCAGGCAACCGTCCACCAGCGCCCAGCCCTCATCTATGAGGCCGGGCACTTCGGCCGGGCCGGCTTCCAGCAACTCATAGTTGGCGATGGATGCGGCGAAGTGTGCGTGTGGATAACGGTCGATGTAGCTGCCCCAGGTGTGTGGGGCACATCGGCCAGCGCAGGCCTCGACCCGGGCCGCCATGTCCCGCCACCACGTGAGACCGTATGCGTGAAAATCCTGCTGAACGACATCGATGAGACCCTCCTCGACGAGGTCAAAGAAATAGGGTGGAGGGGCGAATTCGCCGTCGGCGACGAGGGTTCGTAGACCATTCTCCTCGATGAACTCTTTCAGGGCTTGATTCAGTGGACGATCTTCGGCGAAGGGTTCCTCAAACCAGTAGATGTCCGCCTCAGCACATGCCTGCAACAGGTCACAGGCCGAGTTAAGCGTGTTGCCCATGTTGGCATCGATCATCACTCGCGCTTGGTCACCTGCCGCTTTGCGCACCGCCTGCACGACGAGGGCGTCGCGAGCCAACCCTTCATCCGCGGCCATCCAGCGGGCTCCCCGGCCGACCTTCACCTTGAAATGATGATATCCATAACTCTGTCCGCTTCTGACTTCCTCGGTGAAGAGTTCTCTGGCGTGTTCATCGTCCAACTCGAGATCGTCGATGTAGATAGACGCATCGTAGACGGGCACCTGGCGCGAGCCACGGGCGCCGAGCAGCCGAAACAGGGGCAAGTCGAGCAATCGGGCGACCAGATCCCATAGGGGCAGATCGACGCAGGTTCCCGCAGGTGTCGAACCATGGGGCATGCGGAACAGCTCTCCCACGGTGCAACCGACCAGGCTCTGAGCGGTCTCCAGAGACAACGATGACCAACCAATACCCCATCCGCCGCCGTGGGTGCGAAGTCGCACAACGGGGTCACTCAGGCGAGGACCGTGTTCACCAATCCGGGCATTGTGTCCAATTGAGCGTGGGCGGCGGCCACGAAGCACGAGACGCTCCACTGCCTCGATCCGTTCGCAGTACACGTCCTCCAACTGCTGCTCGACCACCGTCGTCGTCATCGATCCATCCGTGCGTGGTTGACATTATGCTCAGAGCCGCGGTAGGGTAGCCATGAGTCCTCTTCACTGCAACCGGGAGGCCACGATGGCTCGCTGGGAACGTCAGTTGGTCAACAGTGTACCTGCCAGCGCTTTCGACGTTGCTGCGCGAGAGCGGGGCGGTGAGTTACTGCGTGTCACCCGCGATTCGAACCTGACTCGACTGACGGCCGGAACCGTCGTCGAATTCATTCACAATGGCCAACTCCGCTGTGGCTGCCTCAAGGCGACTCCCGTGGGGCGCAGGGCGCTTCAGGTAATGGACTGCCAGGGGCAAGAGCGATGCCTGCGAGCCGACAAGATTCTCCATCACGCCACTGAGCAAGTCGCGGTCAAACCACAAGACCGGGGACTTGAACAGCTTCGGCTGATCGACCGACAACGTGCGATCAGTGCTGCAAGGTCGATCTGCAGACACTGCGAGAGTTGGCCCTCGAAGCCGGTGGCCTGCACCGAGGTTGAACGGTAGACGACCTGTGTCGAATCCACGATTCGGCAGAACAACCGACGTCGCTTCAACGGGCGGCCATGTTGCGGGCCCTCTTCGAGGGCCAGGAGTTCCGCCGCGTGGCAGGAGCCTGGACCGCACGAGAAGCTGACGCGTTGGAAGGTGCGCTCGGTCATCGACGGCGGGGCGAGGCGAAACGACAGATTCTTGAAGCACAAGCTCAATGGCTACGCGCGGTGGGCGGGGGGAAGGACACGACCCCTCCGTCCGACGCTGACTAGGTGTTGGATTCGTTGGCCGCCTACGTCCTGTCCGAGACCGACGAAGGTCTGCGTGACTCGATCGACCTCGTGCGTGCCGCCCATCTGCATGGACGAGCCGCGGTTCTTGATGTTCTGGTGCGTGTGGGCTACTGGGATGTCGATGAGAATCTGATCCTGCATCGTGAGCAAATTCCGCAGGTGTTCACCGAACAGGCGGAGCAACTGGCGGCCGGCCTGGCAACCACACGACCGGTATGGCGTGGGTGGCCCAACTGGAGCCAACCAAGCATCGGGGTGTCCGACGAGACCGATTCAGAGATCTGTCTGAGGGCATGGGCTGTTCGACGTCGTCGGGAAGGCTGGCGTCTGCGTCTGCGACTTCACGTCGCTTTGCCTTGCCTTCGACTAACTCCCGACGGGCCCCTCGCCGAAGAGATCTCTGGTCGTGGTATTCGTGTCGATTTGCCCGACCAGACCCTGCCTCTGATCCCCCCAGTTCTTCTGCGAGCTGCGAGTTTCACAACCCTCGAATACAGACCCGCCCTGACCGTCATCGTCGATGTCGACGCGTCTGGAGATCTGGCCAAGGCACAATTGCGTCGCAGTCGTATCCGCTTGAGTGCACGCGTGTCACCTTCAGAAAACCAAAATGCAGTGCCTTCTGATGTGGTGGGATTGGTCAGCGCTTTTCGGTAACGTCGCCAACGGGATGGAGGATGGGAAGGCCTCGGAGGGCAATGGTTTGTGCAGGCCACCGGCGGCGATGTGGCCTGTGGACGTTCGAATACGGAGAATGCTCATACCATCGATCATGAACTGCACAGACTCGGCGAGGAGGCCCTCGCCGCGATTTGCGCCCGTGAGCACGTAGTCGCCGTCCATCGGAGCCGCATGCCGGCCGTGACGCCAACCGAGCCATGGCCTCAGATGCCACAGGACGGCGCGGCTCTGTTTCGCCGATGGCAGATGGAAGGACACTGCGCTTCGGCGGGGCTGCAACTGGAAGCGACCCCCCATGCCGGGGATGGGACCGGGCCTCGCGCATTGGGTCTGGATCCGGGCGGCAGCAGCGCCGAACTGATCATGCAACGCCAGTTGCTGAGTCTGGTTGGTGTCGGACCTCGTATTGAGAACGAGCACCTGGAAGAATCTTTTCGGCGACAGCAACCTTGTACCGAAGCGGCTCGCGCGGCATTGAGCGAAGGTCGCCGATACTGGTGCCTGAAGTGGCTCTCCGAACACCTGACTTTACGAGTAACGGGTTGGGTTGCCGCTCGGCGTGGCGCTGGTTATCTGGTGTTGTTGGATGAACTCCCCATGTCTGCATGGGTGCCGGCCGACAACGGTCTGTCCGCTCGAGTTGGAGACCGGGTGACGGTTGCCAACTCGAGGGTACATGTGCGGGGGGATGAAGTCATCTTCACCGACCCTCGGATCGAACCGCCCCTGGAATCAGGCAGCGGGTGAGCTACACGCCCTCCGGGATGGCGACCTTCTTCGGATCGTACGAGAGGTTGGGGCTCAGCGCCTGTTCGGCATCGGAGAGGTCCGAACCGCGGCGCTGAGCGAAGTCCTCAACCTGGTCAGCCCCGATTGGCCCTACGGCGAAATAGCGCGCCTCCGGATGTTGGAAATACAACCCGCACACCGAAGCGGCCGGCATCATGGCGCACGTTTCTGTCAACGAGATTCCCGTCTGTTCCGCATCGAGGCTGGCAAACAGCTGACGCTTATCCTGGTGGTTGGGACACGCCGGGTAGCCTGGTGCGGGGCGAATGCTGCGGTATTCGCCCTGCAGTAGCTTCTCGAGAGACAGATCACCCTCTTCGGCCCCAAACCCCCACTGCCGGCGAACCTGCCGATGGAGGTGTTCGGCGAAGGCTTCGGCGAATCGATCGGCGAGAGCCTTCAGCAGGATGGCTCGATAGTCGTCATGGTCTGCTTCGAGGCGATCCACATGCTGCTGGCAGCCCAAACCAGCCGTGAGTGCGAAGGCGCCGACATAGTCCTCAATGGCACTTTGTTCACCCGCGACATAGTCCGCGAGGCACAGCATGGCTGCGTCCGGCTGGCGCTTGCGGCGCTGCTGCCTCAAAAAGCAGTAGCGATCCCATTCCCGCTGCCGTGATTCGTCTGACCAGATGATGACATCATCGCCCGTCGAATTTGCGGGGAAGAAGCCGTAGCGGCCTTCCGCATGAAGCCAGCCTTCGGCGATGATCTGCTCGAGCAGCTGCTTCGCGTCTGCAAACAGTTCCCGGGCTTGCGCTCCCTTCGCGTCATCCGATTCCAGCAGGGCAGAGTAAGATCCGCGCAGCTCCCACACGTGGAAGAAGGGCCCCCAGTCGATGAGTTCAGCAAGCTCCTCCAGGCCGGGGCTCGTCGCCCGTACGCCGACAAAGTCCGGCGTGTGAAAGCGGCCCTCATCAAACACGGCCCGATGGCGGCGTTCGCAGGCTTCGGCATACGACAGCAGGTCGCGCTCCTGTTGACCACCCTCGAAGGCGATTCGAGCGCGCTGCTGCTCTTCTTGATTGGCCTCGATGAAATCGGCGGCGTCCTCAGAAAGCAACTGCGAGACCACCCCTGGAGCTCTGGAAGCGTCAGAGACATGGACCGTTGAGTGGCTGTAGGCGGGGGAGATCTTCACCGCCGTGTGTCGACGGCTCGTGGTGGCGCCGCCGATCAAGAGGGGAATGTCGAATTGCTGGCGATCCATCTCGCCGGCGGCATGCACCATCTCATCCAGCGATGGCGTGATCAGACCGGATAGGCCGATGATGTCTGCATCGACCTCGCGTGCGGCGTCGAGAATTCGATCGGCGGAGACCATGACACCAAGGTCGGTGACGTCGAAACCATTGCAGCGCAGTACAACGGCGACAATGTTCTTGCCGATGTCGTGGACATCACCCTTGACGGTGGCCATCACGATCTGCTTGCGACGACCTGCGTCGCCACGTTCGGCGGCCTCTCGGCGTGCCTGTTCCATCAGCGGTTCGAGATAGGCGACAGCCTGTTTCATGACGCGAGCGCTCTTGACCACCTGTGGCAGGAACATCTTCCCCGCACCAAACAAGTCTCCCACGACATTCATCCCGTCCATCAACGGTCCCTCGATGATCTTGAGGGGACCATCGTAGACACCGAGCGCCTCTTCCATATCCTGGTCGATGAAATCCGTTCGGCCATGGAGAAGGGCGAACTCGATACGCTGACTCAAGGGCTCTTCGCGCCATGTGTCGTCGAGTCCGCCACGTTGCGTGCCTTCCTGTGAACGAAATCGCTCTGCCAGGTTGAGCAGGCGCTCGGTCGCATCCGTCCGCCGTGCGAGAAGCACGTCTTCGACATGCTCCAGCAACTCAGCATCGATGTCCTCGTATACCACGATCTGGCCGGCGTTGACGATGCCCATATCCATTCCAGCCTGGATCGCATGGTAGAGGAAGGCCGAATGCATCGCTTCGCGAACAACGTCATTGCCTCTGAAGGAGAAGGAGATGTTGCTCACCCCTCCCGAGAGCTTCACCCGGGGAAACCGCTGCTTCAACTGCTTCAGCGATTCGATGTAGTCCCGGGCATAGGGGTCGTGCTCTTCCATACCCGTGGCGACGGTAAGAATGTTCGGATCGAATATCAGATCCTCCGGTGAGAACCCGAGTTCATCCACCAGGATTCGGTATGCTCGGTCGTAGATCTGCAGGCGACCGTCTATGTCCACCGCCTGTCCGTGTTCGTCAAAGGCCATGACCACCACTGCTGCTCCATAGCGCCGTACGATTCGCGCCTGCTGACGAAAAGCATCCTCCCCCTCCTTCAGACTGATGGAGTTGACGATCCCTTTGCCTTGCAGGCAACGCAGTCCGGATTCGATCACGGCAAAGTTCGAGCTGTCCACCATGACGGGAACGGCGGCGATGTCGGGTTCGGCCGCGATGCGGTTGAGGAAGGTGAGCATCTCTGCCTCGGAGTCGAGCAAACCCTCGTCGAGATTCACATCGATGATATTGGCCCCTCCCTCGACCTGCTGACGTGCCACTTCCACTGCCGCCTCGTGATCCTCGGATTTGATCAGACGAGCAAAACGTCGTGAGCCCGTGACATTGGTTCGTTCACCGACCATGGTGAAGTTGCTGTCCGGGCGCAGCGTCAGTGGCTCGAGGCCACTGAAGCGAGCCAGTGGCTCGGGCGTGACGGCATCGACATTTCTCGACGGCAGGCCATGGACAGCCCGAGCGATCGACTGGATGTGGTCGGGTGTTGTGCCACAGCACCCGCCTACCATGTTGAGCCATCCCTGACGGGCAAAGTCGCCGAGAACGTCCGCCATCTGTGTCGGTGTTTCGTCGTACTCGCCAAACTCGTTGGGCAGTCCCGCATTCGGATAGCAGGTCAGCGGTAGGGGAGCCAGGCCAGACAGTTCCTCCACATAGGAGCGCATCTCACGCGGTCCGAGGGCACAGTTGATCCCCACACTGGCCAGACCACGCGCGTGTTGAATGGAGACCCAAAAGGCTTCCAGCGTCTGTCCGGAGAGCGTGCGGCCGCTTCGATCGGTGATGGTGACCGAGATCATCAGCGGGGGCGCTTGACCGTGCCTTTCGGCGTACTCGGCAATCGCCCACAGGCAGGATTTGAGGGTCAGCGTGTCGAAGACGGTCTCTGCCAGCAGCAGATCAACGCCACCGTCCACGAGGCCTTCGATCTGCTGATAGTAGCCAGCGGCGATCTCCTGGAATGTATTGGATCGATATCCCGGATCGTTGACGTCAGGCGACAGCGAAAGTGTGGCGCGCGTGGGACCGATGGAACCGGCTACAAAGCGGGGGCGCGTGGGGTCGGCTGTGGAAAACTCGTCCGCTACACCGCGTGCCAATTGGGCGGCCTCCCGATTTATCTCCTCAACGAGATGGCCCAATCCGTAGTCGTCCATCGATACCGGTGTGGCGTTGAACGTATTTGTACCGATGATGTCGGCACCCGCTTCGAGATAGGATCGATGGATCCCCTTGATCAGATCGGGGCGCGTGAGGCAGAGCAGATCGTTGCATCCTGTCAGAGCACCTGATGCATCGGCAAATCGAGCGCCCCGGTAGTCGGCCTCCTCGAGGCCCGCCGCTTGAATCTGAGTGGCCATGGCGCCGTCGATGACGAGAATGCGCTTGGACAACTGCTGAGCCATCTGAGTGGGTAGGGGCATCGGAACTCGTTGCAGGATGGAAGGTTAGGCCGAAAATACCTGGCCTGAAGCGTGATCAAAACGTACAGGGATCGGTTATAAATGTCAATATCAAGATTTCTTGATATATGAAGCCCCGGGCCCTGGGTTGCCGGCGAATGTTTCATGGGCGTTCCGGCCACGACCCTGGCGTCGAGAAACCGGATCGGTCATCCTATGTCCGGCCTTCATCCTCCACACATACACTATGTAAACACAAGACTCGCATCAGAACCACCACCTGAACAGGAGTGATCAGCAATGACCTTGCGTGTTGGAATCATCGGTGTCGGCGGGATCGCCGGCACCCACATCCCCGGATGGGCCGCGTCAGAAGATGCGGAACTGGTGGCTGGCAGCGATATCAACGACGCTGCGCTGCAAGCCTGGGGAGAGCGCCATGGCATCACCAAGCTGTCGACAAAAGCAGAGGATCTGATCGCAGATCCAGACATCGACATCATCGACGTGTGTACGCCGAACATGTATCACGCGCCCCTTTCGATCGCCGCTCTTGAGGCGGGGAAACACGTGATCTGCGAGAAGCCGCTGGCCCCAACCCCCGACGATGTACGTCGAATGATCGAAGCACGTGACAAGTCGGGAAAACTGCTGATGACGGCGCAGCACTTCCGGTTTCAGGGCAAGTCTCAGGCGATGAAAGCGGAACTCGATACTGGCGCGCTCGGCGATATCTACCACGCGCGCAGTTGGATGCTGCGTCGTGGCGGGGCACCGGTAGGTCCTGGGTTCATTCTCAAAGAGCATTCAGGGGGTGGGCCGTGTATTGACATCGGAGTCCACATCCTCGATCTGACCCTTTGGTTCATGGGCAATCCAGAGCCCGTCGCTGTCAGTGGTGTGGCCAAGTCAGAATTGGCCAAACAGGAGGGTGCGTTTACGGGTTGGGGCCGAGCACCGATCCCAAGCGAATTCGACGTAGAGGATTTTGCTGCCGCCTTCGTGCGATTCGATACGGGTGCAACTCTCGTGTTGGAGGTTTCCTGGTTGCTGCATCACGCCATCGAGGGCGAGGACATGCAGATGTGGCTCTACGGCACACGTGCTGGTGCACACTGGCCAAAGGCGGAATTTTACGAGAGCAATCTGGAGACACGTCAGTACTACGATCGGGCACTGAAACTCGATCACGCCGCCATCGAAGCACACGCCCAGGAATGCGTGGAGTTCGCCCGTGCTGTCGCGCAGGGCGCTGAGTCGCCAGTGCCACCGGAGCAGTCTCTGCAGGTGATGGAGATCCTCGACGGGATCTACCGCAGTCAAGAGGAAGGCTGTGAGGTCCGTCTCGACTAGGGGATCTGGTTAGGTGGTGCGACGTCTGAACAGTTCCTGACAAGCGGTGGCCTCCCAGGTGTTGAGCACCTGGGGGGCTTCCAACCACGCCTTTCGCGCAATACCGAGAACACGTGGTAGATGGTCCAGGTCGGTGACGCTATGGGCGTTGGCGCCGATGGACACGAGTGTGCCCAGATCCCGCGCTTTTCGCAAACTGCGCCAATCGAGATCCAGCCGTCGGGGTTGTGCATTCAACTCGATGACGACGCCCAGTTCCGCCGCCGCTTCCAGGATGGCGTCCACATCGACGGGATACCCGGAGCGTTCAAGCAGGCGGCGCCCCGTGGGATGGGCGAGGATCGTCGTGGCAGGGTGTTCCATGGCCTTGATGATCCGGCGCGTCATGGTGGCCTCATCCATGTTCAATGGCTTGTGGACGGCGCAGATGACGAAGTCGAACAAGCCCAACACATCGTCGTCGTAGTCGAGCTGCCCCTCCTCCAGGATGTCGCACTCGATCCCTTTGAACACGTGGATCTTCTCATCTGCCAGTGCATCGATCTGCTCGTGCTGGCGCTGAATGTCCTCCGCCTTCATGCCATACACGTATCCCGCCGACTGGGAGTGATCTGAGATCCCGATGTATTCGTACCCACGGTCAGCGGCGGCAGCAACCATCTGCGACAGGTCAGCGGTGCCATCAGAATCTGTCGTGTGAACATGAAGAACGCCGCGTAGATCCCTCTGTTGAATCAGCCGCGGCAGGCAATGATCATGCGCCGCGTCGATCTCGCCGAGACCTTCCCGCATCTCCGGCGCGATGTAGTCCAACTCCATGACCTCAAACAGGCCCTCCTCAGACGCGCACACGATGGGGTCCTCACCATCGGCGGGGAACAACCCGTACTCATTGAGCCGAAAACCACGCGCCAGGGCGCGGGTACGCAGCTGCACGTTGTGATCCTTGCTGCCCGTGAAGTGGTGGAGGATCGTGGCGAAGTGTTCATCGTCGACAAGTCTCAAGTCTACCTGAAGGCCGGAGGCGAGTTGAACCGACGTCTTGCGGTCTCCTTGTCCGATGACGTCGACGACGTCGGGTGCATCCACAAAGGCCGCCGACACGGCTGTTGGATCGGTGCAGCTGATGACGATGTCGATGTCTTTGACGATTTCCTTGGCACGCCGCAGACTGCCGGCGACAGACACCCTCTGCGTCGCCGGATGCTGCTGAAGGATCTCTAACAGGGGAGCCGCAGCCGTGAGAGCGACATCGTAGCGGAACTGCCCGGCGAAGTGATCGAGTCGCTCGATCCCCTTGAGAATGTTTTGCTGTGTCTTGGTGCCGAAGCCAGGCATCTGATCGAGTCGCCCGTCCTCACAGGCGGCGGCCAGATCTGGGATGCTGGAGATTCCCAGTGTATCGTAAATGGCCTTGATCTTCTTTGTGCCGAGGCCAGGAATCCTGAGCAGATCGAGCAGAGGTTCGGGGATGGTTTCGGTCAGGGTTCTATAGGCTTCGGCCGATCCGTGTCCGATGTATTCGCCGATGAACTCAGCGACGCCCTTGCCGACGCCGTCGATCTCGGTGAGCGTTCCCTGTTGGGCCATCTGCGGAATGTCGACTTCCAACTCCTCCAGCATGCGGGCGGCATTCACAAAAGCCCGCACGCGGAAGGAATTCGCACCCGACAGCTCCATCAACGACGCGTGACGCTGTAGATATTGGACGATCTGGGCACTGTCGGGGGTGTTGCCAGGCGGAGTCACGGGACTTTTCGGTTTAGCGGGTTTGGCGGACGACATCGAGGATGGCGTTCGTCAGATGAGGATTGCCCGCGGCCAGCCCTCCGCGAATCAGGGGATCGGCTTGATTGTAGCGCCGTAACTGGCCATCGAGGTCAACCATCTGGCCACCTGCCTCACGCACCAACAGATCACCACCGCAGACATCCCACTCGTTCTTGGGTTGAACGCTGACATTCAGGTCGGCAGCTCCAGCGGCAACCACGGCCAGTTTGTAGGCGACAGACCCTACGGGTTTGACCTTTCTCAGAGAAGGCTCGAGGGTATCGACCTCCCCGCGTGCCTTTTCGGACCGGCTGACGATCAGACTCGCCTCACCGAGATCCTGGCATTCACTACAGAACACGCGGCTCCCGTTGAGGAAGGTGCCGCCTCCTTTGACGGCCGAATACATCTCGTCCGCGGCAGGATTGAACAATGCCGCCACCGTCGGTTCTCCGTCCTCTACCAACGCGATAGATACGGCGAATTCTGGGATGCCTTCGAGGAACTCCTTGGTCCCGTCGATGGGATCCACGATCCAGACCGAAGTCTTGTCGAGTCGTGTGGGCGAATCTGCCGTCTCTTCGGAGAGCCAACCATGTTGGGGGAAGGCGCCACTCAGGGTCTCACGCAGGTGGGCATCGGCCGCCTCATCGGCACTGGTTACCGGATCATAGTCGGCCGATCGGAGCGCCTTCCCACTGAGTTTTCCTGCCTTGGGATCTTCACCCTTGTTCCGAACGTGGTAGTCATCTCCATAGAATTGAAGGATCAGACGACCTGCTTCGCGGGCCGCATCGATAGCGGCTGTCAATTCATCTCGTGCCATGCCGAGCAAGATACGGGGTCGTGAAAGGTCCGGCCACACACCGCGATGTACAAAGAAAAACCCCACATCCCTGTGGGGTTGCGCGACGAGTCCACCAAGAGACGTCCGCCAGGGCGGGTCCTCCACCCTGGCCGATTCTCTCAGCAATCCAACCGTTCGCACTGCGCTCCGACCTCCTTGTCGGGAGGGCAGGTTCGGGCTCCGTCCGTCCCATACCTGTCCATACCTTGTATCGGCGGATGTGGTGGAATTCTACAGACCTTCTTCGTACACTCGACCGAATCGCTGAAGTGGCGACCAGAGCCGCTCAAGCGACAACCAGAGCCGGTGCGCGGCAAGTTTCCCAAATGAGGCAAGATAATGAGGCAAGATGGTGACTTTGACTCGAGTTAACCGAAGTGGCTGGATCACTCTGCTTGTGGTCGCCATGCTGAGTTTTGGCTCATCTGCGGGCGCAGATATCGCAGCTGATCTCGAGGCGCTGCGCGCAGAGAACGTCTGGGGGGAAGTATCATTGGAGGGTGGTCAGGTCCGACATATCAAGGTCGACTCTGTGACTGCAGATCAAGTGACCTTGACAGAGGTGATCGGTGCGCTGCACGAGCGATCCGCGGTCTATTCTCTGACCGACGTTCGTTCCGTGAGATCTCTCGGTCCTCGAAGAATCCAGCAGCGGATCTCACCACATCGCCGTGCACCCTCGTTGCCCGTCGCCCTTGGACTTGAGCTTCTGGTACCTGGCGCCGGCTACTACCACGCAGGGGAAAGGGCGCAGGGCTGGTGGGTTTTGTTGGCCTCCGTCGCCGTCGGTGCGACGGCTCTTACGGCCGGACAGGATGCGGCGGCCGCGTGGATCCCACTCGGTTCGTGGCTGAAGCTCTATTCACTCCATCATCTTGCCGATGAAGTCAACGCGGTGCGAGCCGTCGCGGATCGCAGCACGAGACGCCTGTCGGCAGATCCAGTGCGAGCACCGTCGTTGGGACTGCATCTCCGCTTCTAACTCACGTAAGCCCTGTCACCATCGGCGAGGCTCCGGGCCTGGGGCGACGCCGATCTTCGAACCAGGCCTTCGCATCCATGGCCAGGCTCAGGAAGGTGGGCACGAGAAAAAGCGTGAAGACGGTGGACACGACCAGGCCACCGATCACGACACTGCCCAGTCCTCGGTAGAGTTCCGAGCCTGCACCGGGGAACAGCACCAGCGGCAGCATGCCCAGCGCACTCGTAATCGTCGACATGAAGATCGGTCGGACCCGGCTGGCTACCGAACGACGGATGGCTTCGCGTCGCTCCAATCCCGGTTCTCTCTCCAGGATATTGAGCGTCTGATGGACGATCAGGATCGCGGCGTTGACGACGACGCCGATGAGGATGACAAATCCGAGCATCGTCAACACATCGAGGGGCTGCAGCGAGATCAGCGCATTCACCGAGGCAAGCCCTAAGATCCCACCGGCCATGGCAGGTGGCACACTCAACAGAATCACCACGGGATACAGGAAGCTTTCGAAGAGGGACGCCATCAGCAGATAGGTGATCACGACGGCGAGCAGGAAGTTCCACTGCAGCGCTTCTCGTGTCTTGCGCAGATCGTCGGCCGTGCCCGACAAGGCCAGGTCATAAGGGGGGCTCAACTGTCCTGATTGCCGTAGTGGATCTACGATCTGCGACTGGATATTCTCCAACGCCGTTTCCAGGGGCATCTCTTCCGGGGGGACCACGCGAATCGTGATCGCGCGGAAGCGTTCGATGTGGTTGATCTGCTCCGGTCCGGAGGTCACCACGATGTCGGCGACGGAGTTGAGTGGGACCAGGCGGCCGCCGGAGGTAAACAGCGGGAGCTGTCCGATATCCTGCGTGCGGAACCAGTCGTCGTCGCCCCGCAAGGTCAGGTCAATTTCCTCACCCTCAAACTGATACCCGTCAACCAGGGCGCCATCCATCATGGCATTTACGGCGATACCGATTTCGCGGGCCGTCATTCCGACCTCGGAAGCGTAAACGCGATTCGGAATCACGCGAACTTCGGGGTTCCCCAGATCCAGACTCGGAATGGGGCGCGCCTGGGCGCCCGGCACGACCTGCCTGACCTGCCCAAAGACCTGCCCCGCCAGGCCGATCAGACGCTCGAGGTCTGGCCCCATGATCTCGATATCGATGGCCCGTCCGCCACCAAATCCAGAGAAGAGTCCCGACTGTTGCACGATCGCGATCATCCCCGGTATCGAGAAAACGGGCCCCTGGATCAGAGGGATCAGTTCCCTGACACGATTCGGGTCTTCGGAGCGGGCCCCCATAAAGGCACTGCGCCCGAAGGCGACATAGAACATGTGGGGCACGAGGAGGTTGTCGAGCGCCTCGGCCTCCGGTGTTTCCGGCTTCGCCTCCCAGCGAGGCTGCAGCGCCCCTTCGATCTGCTGACCCACCTCGATGAGTTCATCCAGATTGTACCCCGGTGGGGGAAGCAGAATCCCGAATACCAGATTTCGGTTGCCTGTGGGCAGGTATTCTGCCTTGGGCAGCAGGCCCCATGCGGCCACCAGTGATGCGCCGACCAACAGCACCACAATGCCGATCCGCATGGCCGTGCTGCCGGAGATGCGATAGACACTGTCGGCGATGAAAGTGCGCAGGGCTGAGCCGATTCTCTCGAGAAATCGGTCGCCTTCCCTACCCGGGGACACATCGGTCTCTTCCCTTACCGAACCGAGGCGAGAGGACATCATGGGAATGATGGTGATGGCGACGATCAGACTCAGAGCCACCGAACTGGATACGGCGATGGCGATATCACGGAACAGCTGTCCCGCCTCATCTTCGATGAAGACGATGGGGAGGAAGATGGCGATGGTCGTCAGAGAGCTGGCCAACAGGGCGCCCCATACTTCGAGGGCTCCATCGAGGGCCGCCTTCATTCGGGCTTTCCCCATCTGACGATGACGGGAGATGTTCTCCAGGGCCACGATGGCATTGTCGACGACCATCCCCACGGCGAAGGCCATTCCTGCGAGGCTGATCACGTTGATGTTGCGGCCCACCAATGACATGACCAGGAACGTGCCGACGATAGAGATGGGGATCGAGGTGACGATGATGAGTACGCTGGAGAGACTGCGCAGGAACAGCAGCAACACGATCGTCGCCAACGCGCCACCGACGAAGATGTTGTTGCGTACCAGGCTGATTGCCGAATAGATGTAGTCGGTCTCGTCGTAGACCTGTTTCAGATAGAGGCCCTCACGGGCCAGGGGACCCTCATTGAGTTCGCCCACGGCAGTGCGGATCCCATCCATCACAGTCAAGACATTGGCGCCCGTCTCTCTTGCCGCATTGACGGCGATCGCCGTGCGACCCTTGTAGCGGACGGTGGCTGCGGCCTTTTTGTAGCCCAGTTCTGCCCGTGCCACATCACCCACACGGATGTGTGAGCCCGCCGCATCGGAGCGGACGACCACACGTTCCACGTCCTCCGGATTTGTATACTGGCCAACGGTGCGCACGATGTATCGTCGCTTGCCTTCGTCGAAGGCGCCGGCGGAAATGTTCGCATTTTCGGCCCGGATCGCCGCCATCATTTCGCTGACGCTGATCCGGTGTGCGGCCATGGCGGAGGGATCGACGATGATCTGCAGTTCCCGCTCGAATCCGCCATACACATTGCTCTGCGAGACCCCCTCGACCCGCTCGACCCTCGCCTTGATGACATCTTCGGCGAAGTCGCGATAGGTCTCGATGTCAATTTCGCCGCGCCGTTCGGGCAGAGGGTTGAGAATCAGCCAGGTGATGGCACTCGTATTGCCACCCGATCCGGAAGCCAACACGGGTTTGTCCGCGTCGGTGGGGTATCCCGTGACCTGGTCGAGCTTGTTGGCCACCTTCAGCAGCAGTGCATCCGGGTCCTGCCCCACGCTGAATTCGAGATTGATGACACCACGACTGTCGGCGGACTCACTCGTCATTTTGTCGAGGCCCTCGACGCTCTTGAGTCGCTCCTCCTGTCGCTGGATGATCTCCTGCTCGATCTCTTCAGGACTGGCTCCGGCCCAGAAGGTCGTCACCGTGACGATGGGACGATCCACGTCCGGCGTCAGCTGAACCGGGATCCTGACCAGAGCAATAATTCCGAAGAGGGCAACGAGAAGGACGCCGACAATGGCCGAGACGGGGCGATGGATTGCGCTGTCGATGAGTTTCACGTGACCAGCCTACTGCAGCTTGCGGACGACGCGAACCGCCTGGCCGTCCTGTAGGCGTTCGTTGCCGCGGACGATGGCCAACTCGCCTGCCTGAAGATCTCCCTCAACGGACACAAACCCCTGATGGGCAAGGCCCATCTTTACCGGCTTCTGCGTGGCCGTGCCCTCGCGGGCGACGAACAGATAGGTGCCACGTACGCTCGTCACCACGGCATCCTTGTGGACCAACAGCGCCTCGCCACTTTGTGGCACGCTCAGGTGCACGGTGGCCGCCATCCCCGCGCGAATCTGACCGGATGGGTTCAGCATTTCGACGACGACGGGGAAGGTGCGGGAGTCTGAATATCCCTGGGCAAGGATGGCGACGACTCTTGCCGTGATCTTGTCCTGGCCGAGGGCGTCGATCACGACGCTGGCGTCGGCGCCTTTCTGCAGCCGAGACACGTGACGCTCCGGCACATTGACATAGGCCCTTACCGTGTCCGTGGAGACGATGTGTACCACACCGTCTCCCTGGTTGACCCATTGTCCGAGCTCGACCAGAGGTTCCACAATGTGACCGTCAAAGGGAGCTCGAATGGTGAGATCATCCAAACGGGACTGCAGATCCTGGAGCTGAGAGCGGGCACGATCCAACTCGGCTTCGGCGGCCAAGGCTGCATCCTCGGAGATGGCGTCCTGAGCAAGCAATTCTGTGCTCTGCTCCTGTCGGAATCGCTGCAACTTGACGTCCGCGAGAGCCGCGATGAGTCCGGCTCGAAGTTGGTCATTGTCGAGGCGATAGATCGCTTCTCGACGGTCCACCGTCTGGCCCGCCTCCTTGAGACGCCTTACGACGATTCCGTCCGTCTGACTGGCGACGACGGTCGTTCGACGAGGATGCACGCTGCCGATGAGGACCAGCTCCTCGACCAGGGGCTGTGCACGCACCTCAGAGACGATGACACCCGTCGCTGGACGCTGGGCATGTACCACCGACGAAAACGACACGAGGGTCAGGATCACGGCTGTCAGGGCCGCGGCTGGCAACGAGCGACGCATCACGGAGGGTACTCCGGCAACGGGAGGGAGGCCTGGGCTATGCTGGATCCCTTGGGCCACGCGATATCGGGTATGGAGGGTACCAACCTACGGCGAGGGTGACGGCAGCGGCAAGGTGGGGCCTGCGGGCTGTTACGGAGTCGGCGCCTGTCGTGCCTCGTCGTAGAGATCGACGAACAGGAAGAAATCATCGAAATCGACGCGACTATCTTCGTTGAGATCGAAGATCGGATCCCACCCGGGGTGAAAGAGGGCGAGTCCGAGATGGTCAGCGAAGAGGAAGAAATCGGCTACGTTGATGACGCCATCACGACCAAAATCACCCGGAACCGGTTCGTCCACCAGCGGGCTTACTTCGACCACCAGCGATTCCGAGCCCCGTGCTCCAAACAGGTCGGTCGCCGTCAGCCGCAGCGACGTCGTGCCACTGAATCCATCCAGGGCTCGGACCTCCAGCAGGCCTTCGTCGATCGTTCCCTCCACACCGGCACCTGCATCGATCGTCCAGCTCAGTTCTGTCACGGGGGCATCGTCGGTGGCCAGCTCATCCAAAGGCAGTGTAGTTCTGCCTCCGGAGAACAGTTCGATCACCGAGAATGGGCCCAGCTCCGGTGCGTTGTTGGTGCCCGACGAGTCAACGATCGTTGTGTCCGGGCTATCGTCCTCAAGCCCCAGAGTTGTGTCCGGGCTATCGTCCTCAAGCCCCAGAGTTGTGTCCGGGCTATCGTCCTCAAGCC